>BNJU01001386.1_pt1 | contig 137815 bp, 155 predicted proteins | sample 8539281 | NCBI WGS metagenome assembly BNJU01 (sample SAMD00202456, study PRJDB9452) | human saliva metagenome | isolation source: human saliva | place: Japan | reverse complement strand
CGGAGGAGTATCATGAACAAAGTGTTGAAGGGATTATTATGGGAAAGATGAAAAAAACATGAAAACGGTTGATGAAATACATAATAAATTGTATCCTCAATCAATCAAGCAACGAGGCTGAAGTTTTGTGTTCCGATGTGAATGACAATAAATTGGGAGCCCATCCTAAAGGATGGAAATCTCTTGATAGAGAAAATACGAAAACGAAAGAGGGGGCAATGGAAGAGAGAGAACGGGAGAAAAATACGGAGGAGAAAGCGGACGAGAAAGCGGTAGAGAGTAGAAAAAAGAAGGCAGGAGGAATTCTTCATTTTCTGATTCCTACCTTCCTTTTTATCTCTATGCTGGTCTTTGGCGGCTTATTCCTTCGGGACTTTTTAGAATATAAGGCTGCCGATGACGAGTATGCCCAGCTGGATAAGCATATTGTGGTTGTGCAGGAAACGAAGAAGGAGACAGAAGAGAAGAAAGAAGAGAGCGTTGCGGAAAGTGGCAGCGCAGAAGAGACGGAAGCTCCGGAGCCGGTGGATATTGCACACCCGACTTTCCATATTGATTATGATGCATTGAAGAAGATTAACGGAGATTTCACAGCCGTCATCTACGTTCCTGCCATCCATATCAGTTATCCAGTGGTAAACAGTAAAGACAACGACGATTATTTGCATAAGACCTTTGAAGGAAAAGCGAATTTCGCCGGTTCCATTTTTCTGGATGCGAATGCAAAGGGCTCTTACGATCATAAAAATACTTTTGTCTTCGGACACAATATGAAGAACGGTTCCATGTTCGGGAAACTCAAGAATTTTCTTCGGGATGACAGTCTTGCCAATACGAATCCGTACATCTTCTTATGTAAATCGGATGGGATCTATCGGTATCGGATCTTTTCCTACTACCTGACGGATACCTCGAGTCCTATCTACAATGATTTTGAAGGAGACGCAGGGTATGACAGTTATGTTAAGCTGATTACCCGGATGTCTTCCTATCGGAATTATCCTAAGGACGCAGTGAATTTTGCCAATCGACCGAATCTGCTCACACTGTCGACTTGTTCGGGTCCTGCCGGAGGGCAGCAGCGCTTCATCGTACAGGGAGCACTGGAAGAAGTGTATGCTTCATAGTAGAAGACTTTGCAATATGCCTTGCTATAGTTTAAAAGCTATAACAAGGCATATTATTTTTTGATTAGACAAAAAGAAGAGGGAAAACTATAATTGCACTCTGTTCACAGAATAAAAACTTCTTAGAAAAACCGGAGGAATAAACAATGGGAATCATTGTCTTAAAGAATATTGTGAAAACCTTTCCTTCGGGGAAGGAAGGCGAAGGCGTACACGCCGTAAGAAATGTGAGTGTCAACATCGAGGAAGGCGACATCTTCGGTATCATCGGGTATTCCGGAGCCGGAAAATCCACCCTGGTGCGCTGTATCAATCTTCTGGAGAGACCGACCGGCGGAGAAGTTTTCATCCATGGACAGAATATCACGAATTTTTCAGAGAAGGAGCTTCGGGCAGTTCGTCGGAAGATGGGGATGATTTTCCAACATTTTAATCTCTTAAACTCGGCTACTGTTTTTGAAAATGTAGCGGCACCTCTGAAAAATCATGTAGAGCCGACTGATGAAGAAGTGCGGGAAAGAGCCGGGGAGACAGTAAAAGACTTCGATTCCCTGCCGGAAGACGAGAAGAAGAAAAAAGAAGCGGAGCTTCGGAAGAAGACGAAGTATTTAACGGCGAAAGGAAATCCGGAAGAGAGTGGAAGAAATGCTGGAACTTACGGGGCTTTCGGAGAAAGGCAACGCATATCCCTCTCAGCTTTCCGGAGGACAGAAACAAAGAGTGGCCATTGCGAGAGCCCTTGTCGGCAAGCCGACGATTCTTCTCTGCGATGAAGCGACTTCCGCACTCGATCCGAACACGACGACACAGATTATCGACCTGCTTCGTTCCTTACAGAAGAAGCTGAAAGCTTACCGTGGTGATGATTACCCATCAGATGGAAGTGGTGAAGAGTATCTGTAACAAAGTGGCGGTGATGGAGGAAGGGGAGATTGTAGAGGAAGGAAGTCTTGTCGAAGTCTTCTCAGACCCGCACTCCAGTATCACGAAGGAATTCCGGGAGAAGACCCTTTACAGAAAAGAAGCGGTAAAGCTTGCAGAGAAGAATCAGAGAAATCTCTATGAGCTCACCTTTATCGGGGAGAAGGCAAATGATCCGGCCATTATGGATCTTGTTCGAAAGTTTCCGGTGGAGGTATCCATCCTCTTCGGAAACATCGAAATCCTTTCCGGAACCCCCTTCGGAACCCTTACGGTGGATATTAAAGGGAAAGCGCAGGATATCGAAGAAGCGCTTCGCTATCTGAGAGGAAGGGATATCCGCGTAGAGGCACTCGGTGTCTTAGGGAAAACGGATGCGTCGGAAGGTGCTGAAAAGCCGGACGAAGCGGACAGTGAACGAGGCGAAGGAACACTTGGCGAGACAGAGAGAGAAGGAAAGGAGGACGGAAATGGAGTGGTTGAATAGTTTATTCCCCAATGTGGTGAAGCTTGGACCTTACATTCTGAAATCCCTGAACGAGACGCTGATTATGGTCAGCATATCGGGTGTCTTTGCAGCGGTTCTCGGCGTTCCTCTCGGGGTCGTCCTTGCCGTAACGAAGAAAGGACAGATTCTTTCCAGTCCGACGGTCTATTCCATTCTGTCGAAGATTGTGAATACGGTGCGTTCCATCCCCTTTGTCATTCTTATTGCATCGATTCCCTGGCTGGTTCGGGCAATTGTAGGGACGACCATCGGGTTGAAAGGAGCCATTGTTCCTCTGATTATAGCCTGTATTCCTTTTATGGCGAAGCAGACGGAACTTGCCCTTCAGAGCATTGACCAGGGCGTGATAGAGGCGTATCGCGCAATGGGATTTTCGGAAATCGCAATCATTTTCAAGGTCATGTTGAAAGAAGGCTTTTCCGCCATTATCCAGGCGGTGACCATCATGCTGGTCGGTCTCATCAGCTACTCCGCAGTAGCCGGTTCCGTCGGCGGCGGCGGACTTGGAGATTTTGCTATTCGATACGGCTACGGACAGAACAAGACGGATGTGATGGTACTGACCATTATCATCATGCTCGTCATGGTCTTCTTTGTACAGTGGGTTGGCGACAGTTTAAGTAAGAAGGTTAGTCATCAGTAGAGAAGTTTCATCTACAGCCTGACGCAGTGGATGAGATTCTTATATAAAGTTTATTAGGTAGAGGAGAAGAGTATTATGAAGAAGAAAATTTTGGCACTGGGTCTTGCGGCAGTATTTGCAGCGATTTCTCTTTCCGCATGCGGCGGCAGTAAGACTGCTACAACAAAGGCAAGCGAGGCTGGTTCAGAGAAGAGTACGGAAAAAGGAAGTGAGAAGGCTTCCGAGTCCGCAAAGGAGACCGAAAAGGCAGATAGCGGAAAAGAACGAGTTTATAAGGTCGGCGTGAACGGTTCCGATCATGAAGAGTGGGAGAAGGTAAATGAGCTCCTAAAGAAGGATAACATTAAGGTGGATCTCGTAGAGTTCAGCGATTATGTAAAGCCGAACGAAGCGCTGGAGGATGGCGAAATCGATCTGAATGCATTCCAGACAGAGATTTATTTCAACAACTTTAACAAGGAGAGAGGATACACGGATTTGGGCGTTCTCGCCTATACGCAGGTTGCCCCGATGGGAATCTACTCTTCCAAGTACAAGAAGCTCGATGAAGCAACAGGACATCTTACCATTGCGATTCCGAACGATGTGACCAATGGGGGAAGAGCGTTGCGTTTCCTCGAGAAGAACGGATTCCTTACCTTAAAGAAGGATGCCGGTCTTACACCGACTGTTATGGATGTGGAGAAGTACAACAAAGATGTAGAGCTTGTGGAAATGGTAGCAACGCAGATTCCGAAGTCTCTTCCGGACCTTTCCTTCGCCTGCATCAACAACGGTGTAGCAAAGGATGCGGGACTGACCTTAAAGAAGGATGCCATTGTTTATGAGGACTATAAAGACCCGGATATGAAGAACTACTGGAATATCATTGCCTGCAAGAAGGATAAGATTGAATCCGATGACTTCCAGAAGATTAAGAAAGCCTATAACTCCGATGAGGTGAAGAAGGTTATTGAAGAGCATTATGACGGACAGTCGATTCCGGTTTGGGATTAAGACGGAGAAAGAGGAGGCGGGGCTTAGCGTTCGCCTCCTTTTTGTTCAAAAGAGAGTGTAGAGGATCCTGCACGAAGCGTGCGACAACTTGTTTATCGCAAGGGTTTCCCGCCGGGCAGAAAGTAGGAGGAAAGATGGGAGAAAATAGAGTGGAAAATGGCGGATTTTCAAAAGAAGAAGAGAAAAATCCTCGGGAAGGTAGAAAAAGAGGGAAAAACGCTTTCAGGATTTGGCGCTCGCTATTCATGCGAAGCCGGAAGTGAGCAATTATGAATTCTTTGCATCGGAAGAGCTTTCCAAGACGCTTGCGTCTTACGGTTTTACGATAGAGATGCCGGCAGCGGGACACAGAACCGGTTTTGTTGCCTCCTATAAGAGTAAAAAGAAAGGACCGGTTGCCGTTTTTCTTGCGGAGTTTGATGCGCTGGAAGGACTGGGACACGGTTGCGGACACAATCTCTTCGGGACAACTTCTTCCCTTGCGGCAGTCGCTCTGAAAGAAGTGATTGAGGAAGTCGGTGGAGAAATCCGTGTTTATGGAACACCGGGAGAGGAAGGCGGAGAAGAGGGATCCGCGAAAGGCTCCTTTGTACGAGAGGGATACTTCAAAGATGTGGACTTTGCCCTTTGTGCCCATCCCGGTTCCGAGCATAAGAGAACCGGAAGAAATCTGGGCTGTGTGCCGGTGGATATTGAGTTCTGGGGAAAGTCCGCGCATGCGGCGGGGAAACCGGAGGATGGCATCAATGCGTTGGACGCCCTGATTCAGACTTACAATTCCATCAATGCGCTTCGACAGCATCTCACGGATGACACCCGTATTCATGGGGTGATTCTTTCGGGCGGGACAGCGCCGAATGTGGTACCGGACTATGCCCATGCGAAGTTCTATTTAAGAACCAGTGCCAAGCCGACACTGGAAGCCTTGTATCAGAAGGTGGAGAAGGTGGTGGAAGGTTCCGCCCTTGCGATGGGCGCAAAAGGAAAGATGCACGCCTATCAGAACTGGGTGGAAAATATGGTGCCGACGCCGTCTTTCGATGATTTGTATGAAAAAGAATTGAATCGCTTCGGAGAGCATTTTGCTCCCTGCGATTGGAAAGAATTGCAGATGGGTTCATCCGATGTCGGAAACGTCTCTCAGGTGGTACCGACGATTCAGCCGAGCATTACCATCAGTGAAAAGAAAATACCCGGTCATAGTATCGAATTTGTAAAAGCCGCTTGCTCTTCTCTGGGCCTTTCTTCTATACTATTGGGAGCAAAAGTGCTGGCGCTTACCGCACTGGATCTTTTGGAGCACCCGGATACGTTACAGAAGATTCAGAAAGAGCACAAGGAGCAGGTTCTGCATCAGTTAGACTTTTGATGCAGGAGGAAAACAAAGGAGGCGGAAGATGACGAAAGAAGCTGTAAAGCAGGAAGTAGAGAAGCTCTTGAAGGCGGAGAGTCTCTGTCCGGAAGGACAGGAGGCGGTAAAAGCATACTTAAAGGCGTTTGGAACCGCTGAAGAGAAGAGCAAGGCGGAAGCTTTGGTGAAGGAACTCAAAGAGGATATTTGCGGAATTGATGATTTAATCCATTTAGCCGGTACCGACCTTGGGAAGCAAATCTTCGGAGAAGAAGGAGCGAAGAAAACCTTGAAGGCGGCAAAGGAAGCGAAGGAAAAGGGAGAGGATACCTGTCTTTGTGCCGCTTGCCAGGGAGCAAAAATCATTTTGGAAAATGAGAAAGCACTACTTTCTTAAAGGAATTGCCGTATACAGTGTCTAAGGGAGCTGCCGTATACGGTGACTAAGGAAATCGTCTGATACAGGGTTTAATATAAAGTCCGATATTCTTTCCCGGGAAGGGAAGGATGCCGGGCTTTTTTTACGGCGTTTTTATGCACCGGCTGTCCGATATCCTTCCTTTGCAAACAAACGGAAGGAGAAGGAGGGAGCGGTAACGGGGCTATGAAAAAGTACTTGAGAAAAATAGGAATTCCTGCTATATTGTGCTGGCAGCTAAGAAGAGACACAAGATTTTGTATTTTCTTCTTCCTTTTTACAGGATAGCGGAGAAATACAAAGGATGAAAAAACACGTAAGCAGAAAAGAAATGAGAGAGCATGAAAACGATTATTAAGCGAGGACTCGGAGAAGAAGAGTACAAGGGGGAAAAGATTTGTCGGGCAATGGAGAAGGCCTTTCAGTCGGAAGGAATCCATGTGGAGGAGGAGAAACTCCATTTTCTTCTAAAGAAGGTAGAGGCAGCCCTGGACGATAAATTTCGTGTATCCGTGGAAGAGATACAGAATGCCGTAGAAGAAGCCCTGATGCAGAATGGAGACTATAAGGTGGCAAGAGCCTATATTCTGTATCGGGAAAAGCGCACTTTGCTTCGTCATCTCCGGCAGCGTATTCGGGAAGAAATCGGTGAAGAGGGCATTGATGAGGTGCTCAGGAAGGTGCAGAAGGATTTTCCGGACTACGACCTCTCCCGCCTTTCGGCAAAGTACCTTTCTCTCAGTAAGGGAGAACAGGAGATTCCGAAGCGGCTTTCCCCTTCTCACAAGAGCCGCGGCGGAGCTTACTACACAGGAAGAGCCGGACTGGGAGAGAATCGCCGGTCGTCTCCTTTCTTATACTTTTCATAAAGAACTGAAAAGAACCGAAGAGAGTCGGGCGCTGAACGGATTCTATGAGAAACTTTCCTATCTCACGGAGCAGGGACTTTATGGAGCATATATTCTGGAAGCGTATTCGAGGGAAGAGGTAGAAGAAGTTGCGCAGTTTATGGACGTAAGCAGAAACGACCTCTTCACCTATTCCGGTTTGGACCTTCTTCTTTCCCGCTATATCATTCGGGACAGGCAGCATATCGCGCTCGAGTCCCCGCAGGAGATGTATCTCGGCATTGCCATGCATCTTGCCATGAAGGAAGAGAAGAAAAACCGTGCGTTTTATGTGAAGAGTTTTATGACATGATGAGTCTCCATCAGGTGACGATGGCGACACCGACCCAGTCCAATGCCAGGAAGCCTTACCATCAGCTCAGTTCCTGCTTTATTGATACGGTGGCGGACTCACTGGACGGCATCTATCAGAGTATTTCCCGCTTTGCCGATGTTTCGAAATATGGCGGAGGCATGGGCATGTACTTCGGAAAAGTGCGTTCCCGCGGCGGAAAGATTCGCGGTTTCGAAGGAGCGAGCGGAGGGGTGATCCGTTGGATCCGTGTGGTAAATGATACTGCCGTTGCGGTAGACCAGCTCGGTATGCGCCAGGGAGCCGTTGCGGTGTATCTTGATGCCTGGCATAAGGATCTGCCGGAGTTTCTTCAGCTCAGAACCAACAACGGAGACGACCGGATGAAGGCGCATGATGTCTTCCCGGCGGTTTGTTATCCGGATCTGTTCTGGAAGAAGGTGAAAGAAGATCTGAACCAAAACTGGTATTTGATGGACCCCCATGACATTTTCCTCGTTAAAGGCTACTGTCTGGAAGACTCTTACGGGGAGGAATGGGAAAAGCGCTATGAGGATTGCGTGCGGGATAACCGAATCAGCAAGCGTGTCTATGTGCTGAAGGATCTTGTACGACTGATTTTGAAATCCGCGGTAGAGACGGGGACGCCTTTCGCTTTCTATCGGGATACCGTGAATCGCATGAATCCGAACAAGCATAAGGGAATCATTTACTGCTCGAATCTTTGCACGGAAATTGCCCAGAATATGAAGGAAGCGGAGATTCTGGAGCGGAAGGTGGTGACGGAAGACGGCGATGAAGTCATCGTCAGCACGGTGAAACCGGGAGATTTCGTGGTTTGTAATCTGGCGTCCCTCTGCCTTGGCAATATGGATGTGGAAAATAAAGAAGAATTGCAGAGAATCACGAAGACGGTTGTTCGTGCGCTCGACAATGTGATTGACCTAAACTTCTATCCGGTGAAAGAAGCGGAGCTGACGAACAAGAAGTATCGTGCGGTGGGCCTCGGTGTTTCGGGATATCACCACATGCTTGCCAAGCACCACATCGCGTGGGAATCGGAAGAGCACCTTCGCTTTGTGGATACCGTTTTTGAAAAATATTAACTTCGCGGCGATTAAGGCGAGTGCAGAGCTTGCCAAGGAGCGCGGAAGCTACCGGGAATTTGCCGGTTCAGAGTGGGAATCCGGGGAATATTTTCGTAGAAGAAACTATACTTCTCCGGAATGGAAGGCACTGGAAAAGGAAGTGCACGAAGGAATCCGGAATGCCTGGATTCTGGCAACAGCCCCAACCAGCTCGACTTCGATTCTCATCGGCACAACGGCGGGACTGGATCCCATCATGAATCGTTTCTTCCTGGAAGAAAAGAAGGGTGCTATCCTTCCGAGAGTTGCTCCGGAACTTTCGATGGAAACGTACTGGTACTATAAGTCTGCGCATCAGATAGACCAGACCTGGTCCGTTCGCGCTGCGGGGCTCAGGCAGAGACACATTGACCAGGCGCAGAGTGTAAACCTCTGGATTACCAATGAATATAAGATGAGTGAACTGCTGAATCTCTATACTTTGGCTTGGGAGTCCGGTGTGAAGACGATTTACTATGTAAGGTCGAAGGCGCTGGATCCGGAGGAATGTGAGTCCTGCTCCGCATAAGGGAACGTGAGTTCATTCATAGTGAGACAGCTGAAACTGCCCCTATTGCCTCTCTGTAAAAGGCGCTCTCGCTCGACTCAGACGTAGCGGCACTAAGCATCAAACTACGCTAAGGCTCGTTTTCTGCAAGTGCCGACGTCTTCCTACGCTTTTGCAGAGAGGCGATAGGGGCAGTTTCTTTAGCTTCCTGACTACTATGGAATGCAAAGCTTCTTATGGAATTGCCTTTTCACAGATATACAATAGGAGACGTCATCAATCGCTCTCTTTTATGTGGAGAACGGTTTCGGGGGGCATTTGGCGGAAAATTGTGCTATAGTTCGTAAGGACTTAAAGAGAGGATCAACAGAACTACTGTGTTCGTGCAGCAGGAAAGGAAATAGGGAATGGAAGAGATTAAGCGTAAGCCTTTATTTAACCCGGAAGGGGATATTGATGTTCGAAACCGTAGGATGATCAATTTCAACACGACAAACATCAATGATTTTAACAATATGAAGTACGAGTGGGTTTCGGACTGGTACAGACAGGCCATGAACAATTTCTGGGTGCCGGAAGAAATCAACTTAAATCAGGATAAGAGTGATTATCCGAACTTATCCGTGCCCGAGCGGACAGCTTATGACAAGATTTGAGTTTTCTGGTTTATCTGGATTCTTTACAGTCGGCGAATCTTCCGAATATTGCACAGTTCGTTACTGCAAATGAAGTTAATCTCTGCCTTTCGATTCAAACTTTCCAGGAATGTATTCACAGCCAGAGTTATAGCTATATGCTGGATACCATTTGCAATCCGACCGAAAGAAATGAAATTCTCTATCAATGGAAGACAGACGAGCATCTCTTACGGAGAAATGAGTTTATCGGAAATCTCTACAATGAATTCGTAGAAAAGCAAACGAAGGACAGTTTTCTGAAGGTTTGTATTGCAAACTTTATCTTGGAGGGAATCTATTTCTATTCCGGTTTTATGTTTTTCTATAATCTGGGTAGAAACGGAAAGATGCCCGGTTCCGTACAGGAGATTCGTTATATTAACCGGGATGAAAATACCCATCTCTGGCTGTTCCGCAATATCCTTTTGGAACTGAAAAAAGAAGAGCCCGCACTTTTCGATGAGAAGCATATCGCGGAAATGACCGAAATGATCAAAGAAGGTGTGCAGCAGGAAATCGCCTGGGGACAATATGTAATAGGAGAGAACATCCCCGGCTTAAACGGGAAGATGGTCGAGGACTATATCCGCTATCTTGGAAATCTCCGCTACAGTTCCCTCGGCTTCGGAACCCTTTACGAAGGGTATGAGAAAGAACCTGAGACCATGAAGTGGGTTTCCCAGTATGCCGATGCCAACATGGTCAAGACCGATTTCTTTGAAGCCCGTTCCACCGCGTATGCCAAAAGCACCGCTATTGAGGACGACTTGTAAAACAAGCCAAAAAACGATAAAATCTGCTTCAAGCTTGCTTGAAAGCAGATTTTGTGGTTTTTGGCGCAAACGCATGAGCAGCGAGCGAAGCGAGGTGCGAATGCAGTTTGCAGGACGGAGCGAAGCGGTCGTCCGCTTTGTTTTTACAAAATGAAAAACGCATGAGCAGCGAGCGAAGCGAGGTGCGAATGCAGTTTGCAGGACGGAGCGAAGCGGTCGTCCGCTTGTTTTACAAATGAAGAACGAGCGGAGCGAGTTCTGAATGTGCTTGCAGGACGGAGCGAAGCGGTCGTCCGCTTGTTTTTACAGATGAAGAACGAGCGGAGCGAGTTCTGAATGTGTTTGCAGGACGAAGTCCTTGTTTTACAAAGAAAAACGCATGAGCAGCGAGCGGAGCGAGGTGCGAATGCAGTTTGCAGGACGAAGCGAAGCGATTGTCCGCTTGTTTTACAGATGAAGAACGAGTGTAGGGAGGAAAAATGATTAATTTTAATGAAATAAAAGGTTTTATCTCCGATATGGACGGTGTGATTTATCATGGAAACACACTGCTTCCGGGAGTGAAAGAGTTTGTGGAGTGGTTACAGGAAGAGGAGAAGGAGTATCTCTTTCTGACGAACAATTCCGGCCTTACGAAGAGAGAACTAAAACAAAAGCTGGAGAGACTGGGACTGGATGTGCCGGAAGAGCGATTTTATACCAGTGCGCTCGCGACGGCTTCTTTCTTAAAAGAGCAGAGTCCGGGATGTTCTGTTTATGCGATTGGAGAAGCAGGGTCTTTTAAATGCTCTTTATGATGCCGGAATTACGATGAATGATGTGAACCCTGACTATGTTGTTGTCGGGGAAGGACGAACCTATTCTTTGGAAACCGTTACAAAAGCGACAAATCTTGTTTTAGGCGGTGCCAAACTGATTGGTGCGAACACGGATGTGTCCGGGCCGACAGAAAACGGAATATCTCCGGCGTGTGGAGCATTAATTGCTCCTATCGAGATGGCAACCGGGCAGAAAGCCTACTTCTGTGGAAAGCCCAATCCGCTTATGATGCGCACCGGACTGCGAAAGTTGGGATGCCATTCGGCGGAGGCTGTGATGATTGGCGACCGAATGGACACGGATGTCATTTCCGGATTGGAAAGCGGGATGTCTACCGTACTGGTATTGTCCGGGATTTCCGATGAAGAAACCGTAAAGCAATATGCTTATCGTCCGTCCGTTGTATTGGGTGGCGTTGGCGACATTGTAAAGGAAGCAAAGAAAAGTAAAGGACAGTAGAGTTCATTCCAAATTCCCTTCCTCCCACTTTACGCTCTTTTTATACTTAACCAACCTTATAGAAACCGTACTCTTAGACGATAAAAAAATAGATTGATTACTGTGGTAACAGGCTGGAGAAGAGATGGTGACACAGAGTATGTAGATAAAGCAAATTGTAGGGGAATATGGAAGAGAAGGTATTTGTCCAAAGAGATAAAATTACGGTAGGAATGCAGCTCGGCGAGAGCATCAGAGACTCCATGGGAAGAGTAATGATTGAAAATGGGGTTTATTTGGATGAGTATCAGATTCGCTACATCAAAGAGAAGATGTACCCAGGAATATATACTTATCGTTTTGTGGACGACAAGAAGATTTTCATTCCGGAATCGACGAAGAAAGTGATTCGGAAGAATCGTAAACCGGACCGCGCGAAGATTCAGCTCTCCGTGGATATGAAACATCAGTTGGAAGAACGGATGAATCATATCTTTGAAAACACGGAAGATGAGGACTTTACTTCGAACTCGCTGGATATCTTTCGGACAGCTGGAAGCCGCTATTTTTAAGAATGATGCGGTGGCAATCGATGTGAACCTGATCAAAATCAGCGATGAGTACACCTTTAAACACAGTGTGGACGTGGCAGCCATCTCCATGATGATTGGAAGAGAGTACGGTCTGTCCAGAGATGAGCTCTATCAGCTCGGCATCACCGGACTTCTTCATGATGTAGGAAAGTCCCGCATCCCGAATGAAATTCTGAACAAACCCGGAAAACTCACGGACGAAGAGTTTGAAGTCATAAAGAATCATAGCCTCTACGGTTTTGAGATTCTGCGGGAAAAGAACAATTTCTCCGCGATTATCCTGGACGGCGTCCTGCATCATCATGAGAAAATGAATGGAATGGGATATCCGGATAAGTTGCCCGGAAAAGACATTTCCCTCTTCTCCCGTATCCTGTCCGTGGCGGATATTTTCGATGCGCTGGTGACGAAACGACCCTATAAAGGGCCGATTAGCGGAAGAGAAGCGATGGAAATGATTCTGGCTTTGGGTCCGAACTGGATAATAAAGTGATTCAGAGCTTTATTGAGAGCGTGATTCTTTATCCGGTGGATTCCATTGTGGAACTGTCGAACGGAGAAATGGCAAAGGTAGTAGAGAATAATAAGCGTTATCCGACGAGACCGAAAGTGGTTGAAATTAAAACGGGTACGGTTTATGACCTCTGCTATGATGCGAAGTGCAACAATCTGGTGGTACTGTAAAACGTCGTTCTTTTACCGTTGACCCTGAAAACATCACCCCGGAACAGCTGCTTTCGTTTTCCGGAAGAGAGACTGTCCGTGCGTCCTTTACACTTGTTCTGCGCCCCCATCTATTGTAGAATGTTGCAATAGATGGTTTCGGGCGTTTTTTTGATGGAAAAAGGGGGGACTTTGCAAAATAGGCGAGTTCCCGTGCTATAGGAGTTGGGGTTGGAAAGTATACAAGTAAAGGATGTATCCTATCAATATACAAGACGGAATGAAAATGATGAGGTCATCGAGACCTTATCTGCGCTTTCCGATGTCAGTTTTTCCATTGAGCAGGGAAGCTTTTGTCTGCATTTTAGGGCACAACGGTTCGGGAAAGTCCACTCTGGCAAAGCTTTTCAATGCCTTACAGTTACCCGGTGAAGGAACGGTTCTGGTTTCAGGGATGGACAGTCGGGAGGAGAAGAACATTTTCCCCATCAGAAGAGAAGTGGGGATGGTCTTTCCAGAAATCCCGATAATCAGATTATTGCATCTGTGGTGGAAGAGGACGTTGGATTCGGTCCGGAGAACATCGGTCTTCCGACCGATGAAATATGGAAGAGAGTAAAGGATGCCCTTGCCGCAGTACACATGGAGGCCTATCGCCTGAAATCGCCGAATCACTTGTCCGGCGGACAGAAACAGCGCGTTGCTATTGCCGGAACCCTTGCGATGGAGCCGAAGGTCATCGTGCTCGATGAGCCGACCGCCATGCTTGACCCGAGCGGAAGAAAAGAAGTGCTGGAGTCCGTGCTGGAGCTGAAAAGAACGAAAGGCATCAGCATTATTTTGATTACCCACTATATGGAAGAAACGGTGGATGCGGATCGCATTCTCCTGATGGATGCGGGAAAACTGGTACTGGACGGCAGTCCCCGCGAAGTATTTTCCGACGTGGCACGGTTAAAGTCCTATCGGATGGATGTGCCGTTGATTACGGAGCTTTCCGATAAGTTGAAGGCTGCCGGCTTTCCGATAGAGAAGACGGTTCTCCGGAAGGAAGAGCTGGAAGAAGAGCTTCTTCGCCTGTTTCGAGAAGGCTTTCGCCTGGAGAATGGAGAAAAGGGGAAGGAGTCCGAAGGGGAGAGTGCCGAATCGAAAGCGTTAACCGCTACCGGGAGAAAAAAAGAGGAAGAGCTTGACAATATCGTGGAAGTCAAGAATCTCACGGCGATTTTTCAGGAAGGGACCGCAATGGAGAGCACTGCCCTGAAAGACGTCAGTTTACATATCCGAAGAGGGAGCCTTACCGCACTGATTGGGCATACCGGTTCCGGAAAGTCCACGCTTCTCCAACACTTAAACGGGCTTATGAAGGCGAGCCGGGGAGAGATATGGGTTTCCTTTCGGGAGAATCCCCCGCTTCTCATTCAGGAGAAGGGGTTTCTTTTCCGGAAGGGAAAGATAAAGAAAGTGCAGAAAGAGGGGAGACTGTCCTTCTCCGAGGAAGGCTTTGATCTTCGTGCGCTTCGTTTTAAGGTCGGGCTTGTTTTTCAGTATCCGGAATACCAGCTTTTTGAGGAAACGGTTCTGGAAGACGTGGTTTTCGGCCCCCTGAACCAGGGAAAAAGCAAAGAGGAGGCGGAGAAACTCGCGAAAGAGGCGCTGCGAAGTCTCGGAATCGGAGAAGAATCTTATGAGAAGTCCCCCTTTGAACTTTCCGGTGGACAGAAGAGAAAGGTGGCGATCGCAGGGGTTCTTGCGATGCAGCCGGAGCTGCTGGTACTGGATGAGCCGACAGCGGGACTGGATCCGGCAGGAAGGGATGAACTTTTCAGGGAAATTGCGGGACTCAGGGAGAACTATGCGATGACGATTCTGCTCGTTTCCCATTCGATGGATGATGTGGCCCGTTATGCGGAAGAAGTTATCGTACTGCATCACGGGGAAAGGAAGATGGAAGGAAGCGTAGAGGAAGTTTTCGGGCAGAGAAAGCTGCTGGAAGAGATGGGACTCGGCCTTCCGACGATTCGTGCGTTTCTATATGACTTGCAGGAAAAGGGATTGCCTTTACCCCTGGAAAATACCGTGGACCGCGCAGCACTTGCTATAGCGCGATGTTTTTCCGGAGAAACGGGAGAAAGAGAGAAGGAGGGAAGCCGTGCTTAGAGAAATTACCCTGGGGCAGTACTATCCGGTAGACTCTTTTATCCATAAATTAGATCCGCGGGTAAAACTGGCAGGCACTTTTCTGTTTTTGATTTCTTTGTTTGTGGTTAAGTCCTGGACAGCCTATGCGGTTTTGGCTTTCCTTTTATGCTTTTTTATCCGCCTTTCCCGCGTGCCGTTTTTCTTTATGGTACGCGGTTTAAAGAGTGTCTTGTTCCTGCTCCTTCTTTCCGTGAGCTTTAACCTGTTTTTAACGCCCGGAAAAGTCATTTTCCATCTCGCTTTTTTGAAAATGACAAGAGAGGGACTGCATATAGCGGCAATGATGGCGGTGCGTCTCATCATGCTGGTGCTATCCAGTTCGATTCTGACCTTGACCACTACGCCGAATGCGTTGACCGACGGGATGGAAAAGGGACTTTCCGTTTTTAAGGTTTTTCATTTTCCGGTGCATGAGATTGCCATGATGATGTCCATTGCACTTCGCTTTATTCCGATTCTGGTAGAAGAGACGGATAAGATTATGAAAGCGCAGATGGCAAGGGGGGCAGATTTTGAATCCGGCGGCCTGTTCCGGCGGGCAAAGGCGATGGTGCCGATTCTGGTACCGCTTTTTGTATCCGCTTTTCGGCGGGCGTATGATCTCGCCCTTGCGATGGAAGCGCGTTGCTATCATGGTGGGGAAGGCAGGACGAAGATGAAGCCGCTGCACTATAGAAGGACGGACTATCTGTCTTACCTCTTTCTCTTTCTTGTTTTACTGCTTTCCGTGGGAAGTCGCTTCGTTGCACTCCCGTAGAATCGTAGAGAAAGGGGGCGGATTTTGCATCGCTTTGTATTAAAACTCGCTTATGAAGGAACGGCATATCATGGCTTTCAGAAGCAGGAAGGGCTGCAAACGATAGCCGGGGAAGTAGAGTCGGTTTTGGAAAGCTTTTTCCCGGAGAATGCGGGAATTTTATCGGTGCCAGTCGCACGGATCGAGGGAGTACACGCGCTCGGAAACATTCTCTCCTTTGATACGGAGATGCCCCGCAAGGCGGAAAACTACGAGAGGGCGTTAAACAGTTTTCTTCCGGGAGATATTCGCGTGCTGCTTGTCAAAGAGAAGTCGGAAGCCTTTCATCCCCGCTTTCACGGAGCACAGTAAAGAATATCGCTACAGCGTAGACCGGGCAAGGGTACAGAATCCGCTTACACGGAGGCTGTATTACCATTACACCTATCCGCTTGATCTTCTGAAGATGCGGGACGCTGCATCGCGTCTTGCGGGGGAGCATGATTTTACTTCTTTTGCCAATCCCAAAGCGCAAAGTCTCTTGCAGGGCGGCTCGGCTGTTCGGACAGTGCAGTCTTTTTCCATCGAGGAAGAAGGGGAGTATCTTTATTTTACAGTAAAAGGGGACGGCTTTTTGTATCACATGGTGCGGATTCTTTCCGGAACGCTTCTTGAAGTTGGAAGGGGAAAGCGGGAGCCGGAAGACATAGAAGAGATTCTACGGGGAAAGGATAGAAGGCTTGCCGGGCCGACCGCCCTCCCGAGGGACTATGTCTTTGCATCTGGATTATGGGGATGCTTTATAAAGGAAAAAGATTCTTTTTTTTTAGGAAAATGGGATATAATAGGCAAAGGCGTTTTTCGAAGGAGACGCATAGGAATTTCCCGTGAAGAGGCGGCGGAATAGGAACAGATAAGCGCAGAGTGAGGATGGCGAAGAGAAATGGAGCAAGAGGCAGAGATTTTCTTTTTTGACTTAGCAGGAGGGTACCGGGGCATTCCCGCATTGGAGGGCACAAGGAAAATTGTGCTTGCCCATGAGGAGAAAGCGGGAAGCTGTCTTCCGGCAGGCTTTTTAGAGATTTTGGAGGCGGGGTCGATTTCTCCGTACGGTCTTCATTTCTTTGATGAGGCGTCATTTCCATTTTTCTTACAAAGTTTTTTCTGGAAGAGCTCAAAGAAGATTTTGTACTCCTTCTCTTTGACCATCAGGCGGATTTAAAGAAGGGGAGGGAGATGGGCTGAGTCATCGTTCCTGGCTTCGGGAAGTCATGCTTCGCGTTCCGCACTGTAAAGGCATCCTGCTCCTCGGAACGCCGGAAAAGGAGAAGGCAGGCATCAATGATGCGCTCATGAGTCTGAGTGAAGAGTATGAAGAAGTGCCGGACGCGGGAAAGAGCTACCGGGATCCGATTTTAAATACTTCTCTGTACTGCTTTACGGATATGGATTTTCAGACAGGCAGGGCACAGGCACACATTCCGAGACTTCTGAAGCTCTTAAACCTTCCCTTATACTGCTCTATGGATAAAGAGATTCTCAGTGAACGCTTCACGGAAAAAGGAATTTGATGAGGGCATTTCCTTCATCTTGAAGTCCGGAATGCAGATTCTCGGCATGGATATCTTCGAAGAAGAGAAGGCAAAGGATGAGGAGAAGAACTGGCTTTTTAACGAAAAGTTAATCACCAATTATTATAAAAAATCACCATAGCTTATTCTTAAAGAGAAAGGATTAGAAAAATGAAAAAAAGAGTGGCGGACTACATTGCAGACAGGCTTGTGGAGGCAGGCATTTGTCGTTCCTTTTTCCGTGGTAGGCGGCGGGGCGATGCACTTGAACGATGCGCTTGGGACATAAGAAAGGGATGAAGACCCTGTATCAGCATCATGAGCAGGCGTGCGCGATGGCGGCAGAGAGCTACAGCAGAATCCACAATGTGCCGGCAGTGCTGTGTGTGACTTCGGGACCCGGCGGAACGAATACCATTACCGGTGTTCTCGGGGCATACCTTGACTCCCTGCCGATGCTGATTCTCTCCGGACAGGTTCGCCACGACAATACGGCTCGTTGGTCGGGAAGAGCACTTCGGGCGATGGGCGACCAGGAATTTGATATCTTACAGTCTGTATCCTGTATGTGTAAGTATAGTGAAATGCTGATTGACCCTTATCGTGTTCGCTATGCGATTGAGAAAGCCATTTATCTTTCCGAGACAGGACGTCCCGGCCCCTGCTGGTTGGATATTCCCGTGGATGTCCAGGGAACCATGGTAGAGACGGAAGATTTGCTGGGATTCGATGCTTCCGATTTTGAAAATGGGGGAGACGGCTGGGAAAAAAGAGCAGTCTCCGACACCCATGCCGAGTTTGCTACGGTTCTCCGCCGGCATTTTCAGGAGGAGGAAGAGCGGAAAATGTTGCTCTCTATCTACAAAAAGAAGGAGAATCCGCATGTCTTGCAGGAGGATTGTGAAGGACAGGAAGACCACGGATTCACCAACTGGCAGGATTTCCTTCCTTTAGCGAGAAAAGTTCTGGATAAGATCAGGGAAAGTAAGCGCCCGATTTTCTATACAGGAAACGGCATACGGATTGCCGGCGCGGAATCCCTCTTCCTTACCCTGGCAAAACAGCTTGGCATTCCGGTTGTTCTCGGATGGAACGCACCGGACATTTTCCCGACAAAGGATCCTCTGAATGCAGGACGTCCGGGAGGAAGAGGGGACAGACCCGGAAACCTTGCCGTACAGAATGCGGATTGTATCTTAAGCATCGGTTCCCGTTTAAATATCCGGCAGGTTGGCTACAGTTTCAAAGACTGGGCACCGGATGCCTATGTGATGCAGAATGATATCGATAAAGAAGAGATTGCGAAACCTTCCGTCCACTGTGATTTACAGTTGCATGGCGATGCGAAGGCACTGATCCGGGCTCTCCTGGAACTTCTGAAAGAAGAGAAGAGTCTTCCGCTCTTTAAGGGCGGGGAAGGCATCAAACGGAAAGAGGCTGCCGGCTTCGTTCATGAGGAAGAGGCACGGAAGATTCTTTCGGAGAAGGAAGACGAGGTACTGAGCTGGCTGGATACCGTTCGTTTCTACCAGGCAAACTATCCGACAATCCTTCCGTCATACCGGAAGGAAGACGGGGCGGAGTGCAATGTCTATGCACTGGTGGAGAAGCTCTCGGAGTACGCTCTCGAAGACCAGATTACCGTGGTGGGAAATGGTTCCCCCTGCGTTGCGGGCGGGCAGAGCTATATCATAAAGAAGGGAACCCGCTTCATCAGTCAGGACGGGGTTGCTTCCATGGGATACGGACTTCCTGCCGGAATCGGTGCTTTGTACGGCGTACTGGACTTCACTCCGGACGAAGAGGAGAAACTGAAGAAGACTGCGTTTTGGCAGGGAAAAGAAGAGCAGTATCCTTCTTATGGCGGAAAGGATATCATCGTCCTCACGGGAGACGGTTCGATTCAGATGAATCTTCAGGAGTTACAGACCATCATCCATCATCGTATGCCGTTAAAGATTTTTGTGGTCAATAACGGAGGTTACCATTCCATCCGGCAGACCCAGAACAGTTTCTTCGGGAAGCCTTTGGTAGGAATCGGGGTGGATTCCGGAGTGGACGGGGAAGGAACGGATCTCTCCTTCCCGAGTTTGCAGAAACTGGCTGATGCGTATGGCTATCCTTATGTGGCAATTCACAGCAATCGGGAACTTTCGAAAGGGATTGAAGAGACCTTTTCCAAAGAAGGACCGGTACTTTGCGAGGTCTTTGTGAGTCTGACCCAGCAATTCTTGCCGAAATCCGCCGCAAAGCGGGATGAAGAAGGAAATCTTTTCAGCCCGCCGCTGGAAGACATGGCACCGTTCCTTCCGGAAGAGGAGATGAAGATGTTGATGGTTTCCGGAAGAAAGAAGGCTTAAGCGAAGCTTAGGCGGGAGAAGCTCGAAGGAGAAAAGGATGCGGATACTCATCAGCGGTGTTACGAGTTTTCTGGGCCTCAGTGTAGCAAAGCGTCTTGTTGCATCCGGGCACACAGTATACGGTATTGTACGGGAAAACAGCAAAAATAGAGAGAAAGTGGAGGGAGAGAAGGGCATTACACTTCTCTCCCTTGACGTGAGTGAAATGGAGGAGGAAGAGAAGGCGAAGGCTTTGTCTATCCTCACTTTTCGATATGGTCTTTCATTTTGCCTGGGATGGAGTGGGTTCTGCCGGTCGAAGCGATGCCGTGATGCAGGAGAAGAATCTCAGGATGAGCAAGGCATTTTTCCACTGGGCGAAAGGCACACGCCGTGAAGACGTTCTTCTTTTTCCGGCTCGCAAGCCGAAGTGGGGAGGGGAACGAGAAGAATCCCGTTCCGGCGAGTCCGTACGGGGAGAAGAAACAGGCCTTTTCCTCTTACGGTTTAGAGCATCATGGAGAGATGCGCTTTGTGGATCTCCGCATTTATTCCATCTATGGAAGAGACGACCATGAGGGGAGTCTCGTGAAGACGATTGTACGAAACACGCTGGAAAGGGAAGGAAACGGCGCTGGGAGACGGGAAAAAAAGATGGAATTTTCATGGCGGAAGAAGACTTTTCCCGGGCACTTGTTTTCCTCGCAGACAGTATAGAAGACATCCAAAAGAAAGAGTCCGGACAGAGCATTTCAGAAACGCCCGGAAAGAGCCCTCTTTCTTATAAAGAAGCTTTTCAAGAGGAATGTTCGCCTTTTATGCTCGCGCTGAGAGAAACAGGGGCGGTGAGCGTGGATATTTGCAGTAAGGAGAGCCGCCCTCTTTCGGACTACTGCAAAGAAATAGAAGAAGTCGGACGCGACTTTCTTAAAAAAAGAGGAAGGCCGTGCTTTGGACAGAGCCTTCTTTCTTTTGGCGTGCGGCCGCCCAACGTGGAAGGGGATTATGATTTCCGTCCGAGGGTAGAGGAACTCTATGACAGCGGATTTTCCGAGAGCGTTTCGTTTCGGGAAGGAATCGAAAGGCTTTACGAAGAAATGGAAAAGTGGCGGTCATGGAGAAAGGGAAAGAAGTTAGAGAGAAGGCATCGGGAAGGGAGAAGATATGGCGAAGTGTATAGCGTGTGGTGCGGAGCTTACGGAGCTCGCTTTGTTTCACAATATGCCGGCATCCGCACAGGATTTTCCGGAGGAAGACAGACTGAAGGATGAAAAAGCGGTGGATTTACCCCTTTGTCAGTGTCTTTGCTGCGGACTTGTACAGTTCGATACGATTCCGGTTCCGTACTATAAAGATGTCATTCGGGCAGGAGGCGGAACTTCCACGATGCGGCATCTTCGGGAGGAAGAGTACTGGAAGCTTCTCTCCTATCTGGAGAAAAAAGCGGAGAGACGTCCCCTTATTCTGGAACTGGGCGCGGGGCAGGGAGAATTTCTTTCGATGTGGAAGGGAGTGGAGTCCGAAAACCTCACCCCCTTTGTCTTCGGCATAGAACATAAAGAGAGTCTGGTCGAAAAGGGAAGAGCGGCAGGTCTTGCCCTGTTTCCTGCTTTTCCGGAAGAGGGTCTTTCCTTACAGTCGTTTTATGCGCTTTCTCCGGATGGAAAAGAAAGGAAAGAGACACGGGAAGAACTGGATGCCATGGTGCAGTTTAATTTTCTGGAACACCAGAAAGATCCGAAAGGAATGCTGGACTTCGCCTACCGGAAGCTGAAAATGGGCGGGATTTTCCTGCTTACCGTGCCGAGTTTCCACTACATTCTGGACAATAAAAGCTATTATGAACTGTTACGGGATCACATCAGCAATTTTACCGAAGAAAGCCTGCAATCGCTGACACAGGAGGCGGGATTTTCGCTTCTCGAGAGTCGTACCGTGAATCGGGACACCATCGAGTTCGTTTTACAGAAAGAGAAAAAAAGAAGATCTGAGTGTTTTCCGCTATACCGGAGGGAAAAATCGATGTTTCTCCGCTTCTGGAGAATGAGAGGGCGATACAGGAAGATGTAAAGCGGCATATTGCGGCGTTAAAAGGAACGCGGGGAGAAGATCGCGCTTTGGGGAGCCAGTCATCAGGGACTGACGCTTCTTTCCACGACCGATTTACAGTATGCCGTTTCTATATTATCGATTCCGCTCCCTTTAAGCAGGGGCGTTTCAGCCCTGCCTCCCATATTCGGATTGTTTCTCCGGAGCATTTCCGGGAAGAGCCGGTGGAAGAGGTTCTGATTGTAGCGCCGGGATATACGGAAGAGATTGCGGGCATTATCCGAAGGGATTTTCAGCCCTAAACCAAGGATTCTTGCTCTAAGGGGAGAACGGATAACGGAACTCGCCTAAAGAGAAGAGGAGAATGAATTACGTAGTCCTCCTAGAGAAAAAGGGAAGCGGGATTGTGAGGAGAAGGGAGAAGCCGTGAAAGCATTTGTACTGGAAGGAAGAGGAAAGGTCAGCTGGGTCGAGAAGGAACCTCCGGTTCTGGAAGAGGAACACGGGGTATTGATCGAGCCGCTGCTTCTCGCACCCTGTACCAGTGATGTTCACACCATCTGGCAGGGTTCTCCGAAGAAGAAAAACCTGACGCTCGGGCATGAGTGTGTGGGGAAAATCATTAAAACAGGCTCGGCAGTAAAGGACTTTTCCGTCGGAGAAGTGGTTGCCGTCTCTGCGATTACCCCGAACTGGGACGATCCGGAAGTCCGGGAAAATGAGGCGCACGCCGGATATCCGTTTCTCCGGGCATCTGCTTGGAAAGTCGATAGACGGGGCTTTCCAGGACTGTTTCTACCTTCCTCACGCGGATAAGAATTGCGGAAAGATACCGGAAGGACTCTCCTTAGAAGACGCCCTACTTTGCACGGATGTTTTGCAGACCGGCTTTACGGCGGCGGAAGAAGGGGCAGTAAAGGCCGGAAATACCGTTTGTGTCCTCGGTATCGGCGCAATCGGGCTTGCCGCTATCTTTGCGGCGCAGTGCCTCGGCGCACGGCATATCTTCGCCGTGGGGAGTAGGGAAGAGAACAAGAGACTGGCAGAGTCCTTCGGAACGGAGGATTGTCCGGTGGAAGTTCTGGATTATAAGGAGCTGAAAGCGGAGCTTCCGGAAGGAAAGCATCCCCTCGCGAATTCTACGAACTCTTCCGTTGTGAATAGAGTGTTGGAGAGAACGGGAGGAAAGGGAGTTGACCGGGTGCTTGTCTGCGGCGGAGATGAGTATGCGCTTTGCATGGCGTCGGATATGGTACGGTATGGCACAGGGATTGTGAGCAATGTAGCGTACTTTGCCATGGAGGAAGGGATGGTCGAAGAGGAGCTTTCCGGACAGCCTTTCTACTACAGAGTAGGAGGAAAGGAAGTGGAGAAGAAAGCAATCGACGGTATCCTTCTGCCAAAGTTCTCTCTGGGAAAGGGGATGGCAGGAAAGCGCTTTGTCTTTTCTTTGTCAAGAGGAGGAAGGACACATCTTGAGAAGGTGATGCAGACCTGCCTCGCGAAGCATTTTCATCCGAGAGAGATGTTTACGAAAAGCTATCACGGTCTGGAAAATATCGAAGCGGCACTGTATGATATGAAGTCGAGACGTGCAATCAAGGTACTTGTGTATACCGATTTAGCATAAAAGAAAGGGCGTATTTTGAAGAAAACCATCAGTATTGTGATTCCCTGTTATAACGAAGAGGAAAATGTTCTTCCGCTTGCCGATGCTTTACGCAGCTGTTTTCGAGAGAAGCTTACAGACTATAATTATGAGCTCTTGTTCATCGACAATGATTCCCAGGACAAAACCAGAGAGAGGTTAAGGGAACTCTGTAAAGAGGACAAAGGGGTAAAAGCGATTTTTAACGCAAAGAACTTCGGTCAGTTTAATTCTCCCTATTATGGCATGCTGAAAAGCACGGGAGACGCAACCATTCTTATGGCGGCGGATTTTCAGGACCCGGTGGAGATGATTCCGCGTTTCGTGGAGGCGTGGGAAGAAGGCTATCGCATAGTCATCGGGGTGAAAACGCGCAGCAAAGAGTCGAAGCTCATGTATGCCTTACGGGGCATCTACTATAAGTTGATTCGGAAGATGTCTTCGGTGGATCAGATCAGCCAGTTTACGGGATTTGGTTTGTATGACCACAGTTTTATCGAAGTCATGCGTTCTCTGGATGATCCGACCCCGTTTCTTCGCGGGATTGTTGCGGAACTCGGCTACCGGAGAAAAGAGATTCCGTATACGCAGCCGAAGAGAAGAGCGGGAAGTACCCACAACAATTTTTATACTTTATATGATGCCGCCATGCTCAGCTTTACCAGTTATACCAAGGTCGGCTTGCGCCTTGCCGTCTTCTTCGGCGCTGTTTTTGCCGCCCTCAGTATGCTGGTCGGACTCCTTTATCTCGTGATGAAACTCATCTGGTGGGATCGTTTTCCGGCAGGGATGGCTCCGATGCTGATCGGAATGCTGTTCCTCGGCTCCGTACAGATCTTCTTTGTCGGTCTTCTCGGAGAATATATCCTCTCGATTAACCAACGGGTGATGAAAGACCCCTGGTAGTGGAGGAAGAGCGGCTGAACTTTCCGGAAGAGAAGAAAGCGGAAGAGCGAAAAGAACAGAAATAGAACGGGAAAGAAACAGAACAAAAAAGAAACAGAGCAGGAAAGAAACAGAACAAAAGAGAAATAGAACAAAAAAGGAATAGCACAGAAAAAGGAATAGAACAAAAAAATAGAACAGAAAAATAAAGGGAAGAGTATGAGAGCAAAGATAGATATCGCCTTAGTAAGAGAGGGAAAGTTACATATTCAAGGCTGGGCGTTCGGGAAAGACCCGGAGAGTCCGGTGAAGATAGAAGCGTTCGGGAAAGACGAAGAAATAAAAGAGATTTTCATTGAAGAAGTGGAACGGGAAAACGGTGATTGAGGCGTATTTCCCGAACTATGAAAAAGAGCACGGAAAGGGAATTTCGAGACGGCTCGGCTTTGCCGTTAATGTTCCCTATGCCTTCGGAGAGCAGGAGGAAGTAGTCCTTACGCTGGAGACGGAGGGACAGAGGAGAACCTTCCTCTTTGATGATGTGAAGATTGAGCGTTTCAACTCCCGTTCCCGTAAGAAATGGGATAAGCTTCGTGCACTTTTTCAGTGGGAAACGGTGGAAGCAATCAAAGATACCGTGCGACAGGGCGGTCTTTCCGCGCTCTTCCATAAGACGATACGTAAGTTAAGGAGTATAGAGGAAGAGTACGATTACAACGAGTGGCAGAGAAGGGTTCGTCCGACAGAAGAGGAGCTGGAAAGACAGCGGGAAATCAGCAGGGGAAACCGCTTTTCCGACAGTCCCGTCTTCTTTTCCTTTGTGATTCCGGTATATCGCCCCAAAGAGGAGTTTTTAAGAAGGCTTCTGGACAGCATTCTGGCGCAGACCTATCCGCATTTTGAGGTCTGCCTCGCTGATGCTTCCGATTACCGGACTTTTCATAAGGAAATCGGGAAGAAGAGCCCGAAGGAAGTGCTGGAAGAGTATAGTCAGCGCGATCATCGGATCCGTTTTCAGGTCTTAGAGGAAAATGAGGGTATCTCCGGCAATACAAACCGGGCGATTCGTATGGCGAAAGGAGATTTCATCGTTTTCTCCGACCATGACGATGAGCTCGCACCGAATGCCCTTTTTGAGGTTGTGACGGCGATCGATGCGCATCCGAGAGCGGAGCTCCTGTACAGTGATGAGGATAAAATCGATTTTGCATCTGCGTATTACTTTCGAACCGAACTTTAAGCCGGACTACAGTCCGGAGTTTCTTACGGCAGTAAATTACATCTGTCATCTCCTGATCGCAAAGCGAAGTCTCCTGGAGAGCGTCGCGGAAGTGGACGATACGGGGGAGAAGCGCTATGAGCGGAAGGAATATGACGGTGCGCAGGATTATGACCTCATCCTTCGCCTTTCTGAAGAAGCGGAGAAGATAGAGAAAGAAGAGGGCCTTTCGAAAGAGGAAGAAAAGGAGCGGGAAGAAGCACTTTATACTTCCGGAACGATTATTCATATTCCGAAGGTGCTCTATCACTGGCGCTCCCATCAGCTTTCCACTGCACAGAACCCGGAAGCGAAGCTCTATGCTTTCACGGCAGGAGAGCGTGCGGTCTTTGACCACTACAAGCGGATCGGGCGTCCGATTCAGAAAGTGGAACGCGGAATTACCTATGGATACTATCATCCGCATTTTAGGATAGAAGAGCAGGGAGAACTTCCGCTGATTTCCGTGATTATTCCGAACAAAGATCATGTGAAGGACCTGGATCAGGCCATCCGTTCTCTGTTTAAGGGAAGCTATCCCTATCTGGAAGTGATTGTGGTGGAGAACAATTCCGAGGAGAAGGAGACCTTTTCTTACTATGAGGAAATTCAAAAAGAGTTTCCTGCCCGTTACGGAGATTTCAAGAAGAAAGCCGTCCGCGTGGTGCACTGGGAGAGAGAATTTAACTATTCCGCCATCAATAATTTTGGAGTAGGTTTCAGCCATGGAGACTATCTCCTCTTTATGAATAACGATATCGAGATGCTCGGAGAGCATTCTGTGGAAGAAATGCTGCAATATGTTGAGGATCCGGAAATCGGTATCTGCGGGGCGAGACTGCTCTATCCGGATCATCTGATTCAGCATGGCGGAGTCGTGATGGGCTTTGGCGGGATTGCCGGGGCAAGCTTTATCGGCCTTCATGAGACGGAACAGACCTATATGCACAGAGCGGAATGCATTCAGAATTACTCCGCTGTTACGGCAGCGGTTCTTCTTACGAAACGAAAGTGCTTTCAGGAAGTCGGCGGGTTCCGGGAAGAACTTGCGGTAGCCTTTAACGATGTGGACTTCTGCCTGAAAGTGCGCGCCCTCGGTAAAAGAGTTGTCTATACGCCGTATGCGCTTTTTACACACTATGAATCGAAGTCCAGAGGACTGGAGGATAATCCGGAGAAGGTGAAGCGCTTTAATTCGGAGATTGTTACCTTGGGAAAGATCTGGCACATGATTTTACGAAAGGGAGATCCGTATTACAATCCGGCGCTCACGCTCAGAAAGGCAAACTTCGCGCTCCGCGACTTGGAGAAAGAACCGGTAGGGGAGCCGTTTCCTTTGGGTATCTTAAAGGGAATTGTGTAAGAGAAAGGAAAAGAGATGAAATTAAGCGAATTTCCCTACGAGAGAGTGGATTTTAAAAAGGTAGAAGAAGCGCTGGCGGCGCTTCTGAAAGCACAGGAGAAAGCAGAATCCTTTGAGGAGGCTTTCTCTCTTCATCAGAAATATTACAAGATTCTGAACGATGTGAGAACGGCGGAAGTGCTTTCCCGCTTTCGAAATGATATCGATATGACGGACCCTTCTATGAGAAAGAGAAGGCTTATTATGATGAAAATATGCCGATTTTCTCAAATGCGGTTGTAGAGTACCAGAAGACGGTTTTACACTCCCTTTCCGAAAGGAACTCGAAAAGAAGATTGGTAAAGTAGCTTTTAAGAACATCGAACTTGCTGAAAAAAGCATGAATGAAAAGCTGATTCCTCTCATGCAGAAGGAAAATGAGCTTACAACGACATATGGAAAATTACTTGCCACGGCGAAGATTTTCTGGGAGGGAGAGGAACGGAATCTTTCTCTTATGCGTCCGTTCCTGATTTCGAAGGATAGAGAGATCAGGAAGAAGGCATGGGAAAAGTACAGTGCCTTCTTTCAGGAACATAGAGAAGAGTTGAATTCTCTCTATGATGCACTCGTGAAGAATCGGACGGAGCAGGGAAGACTTCTGGGCTATCCGGATTTTACCGAACTCGGCTATGCCAGAATGATTCGCAATTGTTACGATGAGAAGGATATTGCGGATTTTCGCCTCCAGGTGAAGAGAGATCTGGTACCTTTCGTGGGAGAGTTGCAGGAAAAGAGACGGAAGAGACTCGGTCTGTCCCATCTCTACTACTATGATGAGGACGTCTTCTTCCCGGAAGGAAACCCTGAGCCAAACGGAACACCGGAAGAGATTATGGAGGCCGGCGAGAAGATGTATGCCGCGCTTTCTCCGGAAACGGCAGAGTTCATGCGGAAGATGCGGGAAATGGAGCTCTTTGATGTGCTTGGGAAGAAAGAATAAGAGCACGGGAGGCTATATGGATATGCTCCCGAATTATCGGATGCCTCTTATTTTCGCGAATTTCAACGGAACGGCAGGGGATATTGATGTGATTACACACGAATGCGGGCACGCTTTTCAGGGGTATCTTACGGCGGAGTATCCGATTCTCGAGCACAATGACCTGACTTCCGAGACGGCGGAGACCCATTCCATGGCGATGGAGTTTTTTACGGAGCCGTGGATGTCGCTTTTCTTTGGAGAGCGGGCGGAAGAGTACAGGGAGATGCATTTGGAGTCGACGCTCATGTTTATCCCGTACGGTACGATGGTCGATGAGTTTCAGAATATCGTGTATAAGAATCCGGCTATGAATATAGAAGAGAGAAATGCCCTCTGGAAGAAGCTCGAGAAAGAGTATAGACCGCATCTCGATTATGGAGACAATCCCTTCTTAAACGAAGGAAGACTCTGGCAGAAGCAGAGCCACATCTATGAAGATCCGTATTATTATATTGATTACTGTATTGCCGCGGTGAATGCGTTGCAGTACAAGGTATGGATGGACCGGGATTTTCAGGCGGCATGGAAGAGTTATATGCATTTTGCCAAATGCTCGGCTTCCCTCTTCTTCACGGACTTGGAGAAAGAAGCCGGACTGATGAATCCCTTCTCGGAGGGAAGCTTAAAGCAACTGGTTGAAAAGCTGAGGCAGAACTAAGCCTGAAGAAACCGGTCGAAAGCTCGGGCGGCACTAAGCTTTAGTCTCCGCCGAAGAAGCCCATGATGACAATGCCGATTACGGCTAAAAGGACAGCGAAGTACTGCGGCTTGGAAAGACGTTCTTTTAAGAAAATATGTGCCCAGAGTGCAGAGAAGATACAATAGCTGGAAATGAGGGGCGCACTGGCAACCGCATTTGCTGCAAGAGCCACGATGTAAGCGGCCTGTCCGGCAGTTTCACTTGCTGCACCGAGGAATTTTGCGCCCTCATAAGGAGCAAAGAACTTCGTTTTCTTTACAAAAAGAAGGTAGAGGAGAGTGAGTATGCCGACTGCAAGGAAGGTGTATTCATAAGCGGCATTCGCCGATTCCTCCGGAAGCTTCTGGAGTACAACGGCATCCATAAAGGTGCCCAGACCGTCCAGAATACAATAGCCGATGGAGTAGAAGATGGCGAGGAAGGTATTCATGTGTTTCTGCCCCGGTTCCGCTCCGTTCTCCCTGATCTCCTGCTCTTCTTTTTTCTTTTGCAGATAGGAGAGCAGGACGATGGCGATAATGATGATTGCGGTAGCAAAAAGCTGCGGGGCGGAAAGCGTCTGCTTCAAGAACAGGAAGGACAGGAAAGCGGCGACCGCTCCGGAAGTATTGCATATCGGAGAAGTGATGGAAAGTTCGATATAGCGGAGACCGATATAGCCGAGAAGCATGGAGCTGATATACAGAAAGGATACCGGAAGATAGACTAAGACGGTATGCAGGTCGAAAGAAACTCCTTTCACAAAGACCTGATAGCTTGCATGGGCGCCCATAACGATTCCTACTGCAACAAGCATCTTTAAGTGACTGTCTTTATCTTTTTCCGGAGAGCCGAGCTTCGAGAAGAAGTCGGAACCCGACCAGAAGAAAACGGCAACAAGAGAGAGAATGAACCACATAAAAACTCCTTTTCAAGGTGAAATCATAAAAATTAATTACATATTTAAGAAAAAATACGTTGATAAATATACATGATGGAGAATATCCTGACAAGGAGAATCTCCGGAGAGGCAGGGAAAGAGGCTATTTATGGAAATGGAAAAAGAGAGGGAAAGCCTTGTAGAGTTTGGAAAAAAGCTGGTAGATACCGGCCTTACGAAGGGAACAGGCGGGAATTTGAGTATTTTTGACCGGGAAAACGGGCGCGTTGCCATTACTCCGTCAGGAATTGACTTTTTCGCCATAACGCCGAAGGACATTGTGTTGATGGATTTGGAAGGAAAGGTTTTGGAAGGAGAAAGAGTGCCTTCCTCCGAGTGGGCGATGCACAGTATTCTCTACAAGAATCGCCCGGATATCGACGCGGTGATTCATGCGCACACGATGTATGCGACCGTGCTGGCTTGTCTTCGAGAGGGACTGCCCGCCACGCACTATATGGTGGCGGTTGCCGGAAAAGACGTCAGAGTGGCGGAATACGCGACCTTCGGAACGATGAGGCTTGCGGAGAATGCGCTGAAAGCGATGGAGGGAAGAAAGGGCGGTTCTTCTCGCAAACCACGGAATTCTCGCGGGAGCGGGAGACCTTCTGAATGCTTTTAATATTATCGAAGAAGTAGAATATTGTGCGGAAGTTTATACGAAAGCACGGGCTATCGGTACACCGGTGATTTTGGACGATGAAGAAATGGAGCGGATGCTCGAGAAGTTTAAGACGTATGGACAGCGGAAGTAGGGAAAATATGCTAAAATAGAAAGGTATCTGCCGCTTTCGTTTGCTGGGAGGAAAAATGAAGAGCTATGATGTTGCTATTGTAGGAGCAGGTCCGGGTGGAATTTACGCGGCGTATGAGCTGGTGAAGAAGGCGCCCTCGCTTTCGGTTTTGGTCTTGGAAGCGGGACACAGTTTGGAAAAACGAAATTGTCCCATCGACGGGAAGAAGGTGAAGTCCTGTATTTCCTGTAAGAGTTGTTCGATTATGAGCGGCTTCGGCGGAGCAGGTGCATTTTCCGACGGAAAGTACAATATCACGAACGATTTCGGCGGCACATTGTATGAGTATATCGGAAAAGAAGAGGCGCTCAGTCTCATGCACTATGTGGATGAAATCAATATGTCCCATGGAGGCGAGGGCACAAGGCTGTTCTCCACCGCCGGAACGAAGTTTAAGAAACTCTGTATGCAGAATCGGCTGAAGCTTCTGGATGCTTCAGTTCGGCACCTCGGGACGGATATCAATTATGTTGTGCTCGAGAATCTGTATCGGGAATTAAAAGATAAAGTTGCATTTCACTTCGATACTGCGGTAGAGAAGATTGAGGTCATCGGGAAGAAGGAAGAAAAAAGCGACGAAGCAAAAATCGATTGTGACGGCTATCTTCTCCACACGAAGAAAGAGGACTTTCAGGCAAAGCACTGTATTGTTTCCGTGGGGAGATCGGGAAGTAAGTGGATGGAGTCGGTTTGCAGCGACTTAAAGATTCCGACCAAGTCGAATCGTGTGGATATTGGCGTTCGTGTGGAACTGCCTGCCGTCATTTTCTCGCACTTAACCGACGAGCTCTATGAGAGTAAGATTGTGTACCGAACCGCCCTTTTTGAGGATAATGTACGAACCTTCTGTATGAATCCGAACGGGATTGTGGTCAATGAAAATACCAACGGCATCGTTACCGTGAACGGACACAGCTATGAGGGCGAGGACAAACACACGGAAAACACGAATTTTGCCCTGCTGGTGGCAAAGCATTTTTCCGAGCCTTTTAAGGATAGTAACGGCTACGGAGAAAGCATTGCCCGCCTTTCGAATATGCTCGGAGGCGGCGTTATTGTACAGCGTTTCGGCGATTTGGTACGGGGAAGAAGAAGTAATCAGAAGCGTATCGAGGAAGGTCTGGTACAGCCGACTTTGAAGGCGACCCCGGGAGACCTGAGCCTTGTGCTCCCGAAGCGGATTCTGGACGGAATCATGGAGATGATTTACGCTTTGGATAAGATTGCACCGGGTACGGCAAATGAAGACACCCTGCTTTACGGGGTGGAGGTGAAGTTCTATAACATGGAGGTCGGGCTGGACAAGCATCTGGAGTCGCGCTACAAGGGACTCTATGTCATCGGAGACGGTTCAGGGGTTACCCATTCGCTTTCGCACGCGTCCGCTTCCGGCATTTTTGTTGCAAGAGAAATTGCGCAGGACGGGAAGGAAGCCGATTTTCATTCAGTATAGAGTAGAGGAAGAGGGTGAGACAGGGTGAGCATCTTACTGGCAAGACATGGGGAAACGGACTGGAATGTGGAACGACGAATCCAGGGCAACACGGATATTCCGCTGAATGAAAATGGAATCCGGCAGGCCCATTCCCTGAGCAGTTATCTGGAGCGGGAAGAGAGAGAGAAGGGCGTTCCGCTGTCCTTTGTCTTCACCAGTCCCTTAAAGCGTGCAGAGGAAACGGCAGAAATTGTAGGAAAAAGACTTGCCGTTCCGGTAGAAGTTATCCCGGGACTGGAGGAGATGGACTTCGGTGTCTGTGAGGGCAAGAGCTGGCTGCAAGCGAAAGCGGAGTATGCGAAAGAAATAGAGGAGTGGGAAGAAAATAAGCGCTATCATAAGATTCCCGGCGGAGAATCCTATCAGGATGTGCTGGAGCGATTCTTCTCGGCATGGTCTCTGATTAAGAAGAAACTGAAGGAACAGCCTGCCTTTTCTTTGCGAGAGAAGGATATCCTGCTGGTCACACATGGGGCGCTGATTATGCTGCTCCTTGCCATGCGGGACGGACAGGCTTTAGCGGACAGCTTTGTGCGGGTCAAGGTGGAGAATGCGCGAGCCTACTCTTTCGAGGAAGAGGAGCTGGATGCCATTTTTATGAAATTGTAGGAGGAAGGCAAGATGAATAAGAAGAAAATGATGGAAGAAATACTGGAGGAGAATCGGCAGATGAATCGGAATTTACTGCATCTCGGAAATATGAGCGGGATTCTGATATTACTGGAATGTTTGAAAGAAGCAAAGCAAAAGAGAGACTGGAGCGCGCTGAAAGCTTGCCAAAATCGGCTTACTTTTGACAGCGATAACCGAAATGCTTTTTCTGCTCACGAATCTATCCGCCTTTTTTGAAAAATATAAAGAAGTGGAAGAGGAAGAGGCGGACGAACTGTAGTGGAGGTCTTTTCTTTTTCAAGCTTTTTTTTCACCTATCTGATAGGAATCAATCTCTTTACTTTTGTTCTCTACGGACTCGATAAATATAAAGCGGTGCACGGCCTGTGGAGAGTTTCCGAGAGGGTTCTTCTCCTCGCCGCCCTTCTTGGCGGTGCGTTTTCCGCCCTTTTTGCGATGTTCTTTTTTCATCATAAGACAAGGAAAGCACGCTTTCTCCTCTTCATTCCCCTTTCTGCGATTCTTTGGGGAATTCTTTTTCTTCGCATTTATTTAAAATTTGGTCATGAGATTATTTTTAAAATCATTAAAACTGCACAAGAATATTTCTGCTCATCGATATATAGTAAATAGATATAATTAAATGACTTGATTTTAGAGAGGCAAAACCATATACTGTACCTGTTGCTTATTTTGCCGAAACATCCGTATAGTGCATTTCGGCAAGAAAAAAGAAGTTGTTAGAGAGTGAGGGGAGTACATTGAGTGTATCGATTTCGATTCGCCATGCCGTAAAGAAGTATGGAGAGAACGTGATTATTCCCGACCTGAGTCTGGAGATTCGGGAAGGAGAGTTTTTTACTTTATTAGGACCGTCCGGTTGTGGAAAGACGACCTTACTTCGCATGATTGCAGGATTCAATTCGATTGAGGGCGGAGATTTCTATTTTAATGAAAAGCGTATCAACGACCTGGACCCTGCGAAGAGAAATATCGGTATGGTGTTCCAGAACTATGCGATTTTTCCGCACTACACGGTAAGACAGAATGTAGAGTTCGGTTTGAAAAATAAGGGCGTTCCGGCAAAGGAGCGGAAAGAGAAAAGCGATGAATTTCTGCGCTTAATGCAGATTGAGAATCTGGCGGAAAGAAAGCCGGATAGAATGTCCGGAGGACAGCAGCAGAGAGTTGCTCTTGCCCGTGCGCTTGTGATTGAGCCGGACGTACTTTTGATGGATGAGCCGTTATCGAATCTGGATGCCAAGCTCCGTGTCGATATGCGGAGTGCGATAAGAAGAACGCAGCATCAGGTCGGTATTACCACCGTGTATGTTACCCACGATCAGGAAGAGGCTATGGCGATTTCCGACCGCATTGCCGTAATGAAGGCGGGCGTATTGCAGCAGGTCGGGACGCCCAAGAGCATTTATCAGAGACCGGCGAATCTCTTTGTCAGCAGTTTTATCGGTCGCTCCAATGTGGTTCCGGCAGAGCTAAAGATGGAGGGCGATGCATCCTTCCTTGTCTTCTCAAACGGGAAGAAAGCGGAGATACGGAACGTGGACGGTGCGTTCAGAGAAAACCGGAAGGTGAAGCTCAGCGTTCGTCCGGAAGAGTTTCTTCTTTGCGGTAAAGAAGAGGAACTTCTTCATGCGCGGATTACGGAGAGCATTTTCCTTGGCTTAAATACACACTATACGGTGGAACTGGAGACCGGAGACCGTGCAGAAATCATTCAGGAGTCTACCATCAGCAATATCCTGACGGTAGGAGAGGAGATTTCTCTGAAAATCAATACGGAAAAGGTCAATGTTTTCACGGAGGACGGGGAGAAAAATATCCTGAGCGGTGTGGCATCTGCTGAAGGAGCGAAGGTATGAAAAACAGAAAATGGGAAATCTGGACCGTCTTCAGTTTCGTGCTTTTCTTCCTCTTCGTACTGTTTCTGATTTACCCGCTTTTCGGCGTATTACAACAGTCGGTGATTGATGAAAACGGACATTTTACTCTGGTTCAGTTTCATAAGTTTTTTACGAATCCCTATTACAGCAGTACCATCTGGAACAGCTTTACGGTCACGATTGCGATTACTTTGAGTACCTTGGTACTGGGCATTCCCTTTGCTTACTTTTATTCCTTTTATCAGTTAAAAGGAGCAAAGTTCCTCTTTGTGGTGAGTATTCTCTGCTGTATGTCCGCGCCCTTTATCGGCGCCTATGCCTGGATCATGCTTCTGGGAAGGTCGGGGGTGATTACCCAGAATCTGGAGAAGATCGGGATTCATATCGGAAGTATTTACGGCTTCAACGGCATCTTATTTGTACAGGCACTGAAGCTCTACCCACTTGTTTTCATTTATATGAACGGGGCGTTTAAGAATATTGATAACTCTCTGATTGAAGCGTCCACAAGCCTGGGCTGTAAGGGAATCAACCGCTTCTTTAAAATCATCCTGAGTTTAACGATGCCGACGATTCTTGCCGCATCTTTACTGGTCTTTATGCGTTCCTTTGCGGACTTTGGAACGCCGCTTATCATCGGAGAGGGTTTCCGAACCTTCCCGGTCGAAATCTATAAGCAGTATATTGGAGAAAACGGAACGAACCATGCTTTTGCTGCGACGATTTCCGTTGTGGCCATTTTGGTTACGGCTCTCGTTTTCCTGATTCAGAAGTGGGTCGGCAGAAAGTTTACCTTTTCCATCAATGCCCTGCATCCGGTGGAGAAGAAGAAACCGAAGGGCATCCTCGGATTCTTTATCTACTTATATACTTATGGACTGAGCGGAATTGCGATACTACCGAACATTTATATCATTTACCTTTCCTTTCGGAATTGTGACCGTTCGGTATTTAAGCCGGGATATTCTCTGATTAACTACACGCAGGCGGCGAAGAAGCTTCTTGTGCGCTCCATAGAGAATACCTTTCTCTTGGGATTCCTCTCGCTTGCCCTGATTATCGTGGTTTCTATTATTATCGCATACCTTGTGGTTCGGAGAGGCAATCTTTTAAACAACGCGATAGATACCCTATCCATGCTTCCCTACATCATTCCGGGTTCGGTCATCGGTATTGCTCTTGCGGTATCTTTCTCGAAACCGCCGATTGTGCTCGTCGGAACGCTTTGGATTATGGTGCTTTCTCTTTGTAATTCGTCGTATGCCGTATACGATTCGTTCTGCGACGGCGACGCTTGTACAGATTCCCTATTCGATAGAGGAGGCGGCATTGAGCCTTGGTTCTTCAAAATTAAAGACCTTTTTGAAGATTACGGTTCCGATGATGGCAAACGGGATTCTCTCCGGTGCCATTTTGAGCTGGGTGGCGATCGTGACGGAGCTGTCCAGTGCCATTATCCTGTACAACAATAAAACGATTACCCTTACGATGTCTGCCTATGTTGCCATATCCCGGGGAAACTACGGTATTGCGGCGGCATTTTCTGCGGTACTGACCGTACTGACTGCGATTTCATTGATTGTTTACCTCGCAGTAAGTAAGTCGGAGGATGTCAAGGTATAGGAGAGAGTCGGGACACACGGTAGTGTTTTCCCAATAAAAACAGGTGCATAAACAGCAATGTTTAGCAATCATAAAGGAGGAGACAATGAAAAGAAACTGGATGAAGTGGCTGGGGCTTGGTGCCCTCAGCTTGAGCCTTGTGGCTTGCGGTGGCGCGAAGAGCGGAACGGAGACGACAAAGGCCAAGACGAACACGGAAACAAAGGCGGAGCAGGGAGAAAGCAAGGCTGAGAAAAAGGAAGAGACAGCGGATGCAAAGGAGTTGGGAGACAAGCTGACCCTGTACTGCTCGATGACCGATGATGATATCGATACGGTACTCGACGGTTTTCACGAGCTGTACCCGGATATTGATGTGGAAGTGGTAAACGGTTCCGCGGGAGAACTTTTTGCCCGTCTTAAGGCTGAGTCGGCAAATCCGCAGGGAGATGTTATGCTGGGCGGTCTGAATCAGGCGGATGGCGACAAGAATAAGGATATCTTTGAGCCGTTTATCTCCGTACATGAGGATGAGCTTCCGGATAAGTATAAGAGCAATAACGGCTTTTATAACTACGACCATCTTTCTTCCGTTGTATTCTGTGTGAATACGGACCTGGAGAAAGAGCTGGGGCTCGATATCAAAGATTATAAGGATCTCCTGGATCCGAAGCTTTCCGGAAAGATTGTGTTCTCCGATCCGAACGAGTCTTCCGCAGCATGGAATAATCTTTCCAATATCATGGCAGTTTACGGAAATGACAGTGATGAAGCATGGAACATGATTGAAGGACTGATGAAGAACAAGATGGTGATTCAGGGAAGTTCTTCCGCCTGCTTTAAGAACGTTGCGGATGGAGAATATGTTGTCGGTCTGACCTATGAGGACGGCGCAGCTACACTCTTAAAGAGTGGAGCGAAGAACATTAAGCTTGTCTATCCGGCATCCGGCAGTTCGAACTTTGCTTTCGGTTGTGCCGTTGTAAAGGGTGCACCGCACATGGCTGCCGCAAAAGCGATGGTAAACTTCTTGATGTCCGCAGAAAGCCAGACGGAGAGAGGAAATGCCCTCGGTACCATTCGTCTCACAAACCCGAATGCGAAGATCGATTATAAGTACATCCCGAAGGATTCCGATGTGAAGTGGGTGGACAGAGATGTAGACTGGCTCATCAAGAACAAAGATGAAGTGCTGGAGCACTGGAATAAGTTGTATACCCAGTACTATAAGTAAGGTACTATAAGAAAGAGGAGCTGCTCGATTTTTCGAGCAGCTCCTCTTTGTTCTGCCTTTTCTTCTTGAGGAATCTTTTTTCTTCTTAAGAAAGCCCTTTTCTTCTTTTTTAAAAACTCTCGTGTTGTTATACTTCTTTTTTTCGTACGACTACATAGCCTGCAAGGGAAAGGAGAGAGAGGGCGGAAAGACTAGCCCAGAGTCCTGCAAAATGCGCATCTCCGGTAGAAACCGCGGATCTCTTATTTAAAGCGTTTCCGTTTCTTTCCCGCTCAGCACCGAGTACGGCGCCCTTTCTTCTTGTCCGCTCAGCACCAAGTACTGCCCCATCTTTTTCCTTCCTGTACCGGGGAGGCTTCCCCTTCGGTAGAAGAAGCTTTTTCTACCGGCACGGGACGGTCTTCACCGAGGACAGATCCCGGATTCGTCGGAGTGGAGGTAACGGAAGGATTGGGATTTACCGGAGTTCTATCCGTAATCCCGTTTCCGCCATTTCCACCATTTCCACTGTTTCCGCCGGGATTTCCGTTCTGTCCGGGGTTTATCGGCTGATTCTTCTTCACCAGATCCGTAAACTGTACGGTAAGGAGGATCTTGTCATTTTCTATTCCGCTAAGGGCATCTTTTCCGGAAACGAAGTCCCGTCCGCTGTCACTTTGGATAGCACCCCACTGAAAGGCATTGTGTAAATCGTAGGAATCTCCCTTCCACGGAATCGTCTGACTGTTTATGTCTTCCTCCGAATGATCCCGGTACAGATACGAGGAAGTACTGTTCATATAGCCGACCAGAGTGTTTTGAATGGTTCCCTCTACGCTTCTTCTTGTTTCCTCCGCCGTATCCGTTACGGTTCTTCGTCCGCTGGCGTTGTCCAGACGAAGTCCTTTCGCAATAATCTGGATTTTCTTTGCGGAATTTTTCAAGAGATTCGTAAAGCTTTGCAGCGTACCGGCATTATGCTCTACGCCGTCCTGTACATCGAAATCCATCTGTAAAGAAACCTTATCCTTACTAAAACTGGACTTCGCATAGTTAATGCGGTACAGCAGGGTGTTCCCGTCTGCGCTTTTAAGGGTATAATGGGCTTTCGCGTCCTCACTGCTCTCAGGAACATAGAAGCTTCCGTTTAAATCCGTTCCGAGGGAGAAGGAAGAGCGGAATCCCAGCTCTGCCTTCGCAGTCTTTACCAATGGGCTTTCATTCGAAACATTTTCCACACCGTAAGGGAAAAACTTTCCGAAAGTCTCTCGACTGTTTGCAACCGCAGAGACATCATACTCCGCTTTTAAGATATAGCTCTCTTCCGATTTTACCGTGTGTGGCGCCGTATCTGTGCTGTCCATTTCTTCTGTAGAATCATCCTTCGCAATAGAAAGATCCCCTTTTATCACAAAATCGTTGTTTTTTCGTGTACGGAGATCATCGGCAACGTCACGGGAGGGATGATTGTCAGGCTTATCCAAATTAAAAGAAAGCAGAACCAAACGTAGGAGAGAGTGTCTCTTCCCCCTTACTTTCTTCCGGAGAAATGTTTACCTTAATTTCCGTGTGGCCGGGTCCGACGGGTGCTGCTTCAATGCCCAAATCGGGGTCGTATTCGATATGCCGTCCCCAAATAGAGGACTCTATCTTCGTACCTTTCATTTCATCACTTGGTATCACCGTGTCTACGTTGTTCGGTAGGGTGGTTGACGGATCGACAGGTGTTACCGTAACGGTTCCGGCGGGACTGCCTGTTCCTGCTGTGGCACTTGCGGTAGTACTGTTCATTCCTGTTGCGGGACTGCTTGTTCCTGCTGAGGCGGCACTAGTGCTCATGGTACTGCCCGTTCCTGCTGTATTTTCCGAAGCGGTAGCTGTACTGCCTGTTCCTTCCGTGCTTTCTGAAGTATTCGTGCTAATTGTAGTGCTGTTATTTCCTACTTCTTCTGCACTGCTGACCATCGGCGTAGCGAGCAGTGTTCCGCTCATGACGAGTGTGACCAGTTTTAGGGATATTTTCTTCTTTTTCATGCGTTCTCCTTTATACCTTCTCCTTCATGCCTTTTTCATGCGATGAAAGGAATCTCTTCCGGCTCCATGCTCGCGTCACTAATGATAGAAATGCAGCGACAGAAATACAGAGCAAGCTAAATGATTAAATATAATTAAATATTAGAAAGCTTTTTCACAATACCTTGCTCATTTTAATAATAAGAATAAAATTAATCTACATAATTCATTAAAAACCTTTTGAAATACATTGTTAAAAAAATTTAAGGATATTCTTACGATTTTCATAACAAGAGGAAAAAAAGGCAAAAGAACCATTTCCTTGTTTTTGGGAATGGTTCTTCTTGTTTAATCTTCCGCCTTGTAGCGGATGACATATTTATTTTCCACGACTTCCACAATCTGTTCAATTTCTCCGTGCGGATCCTCCACCGGATAAGATAGAGGAGAAGTTCCGGATTCTTCGCGGTCTTCTTCAAAGAAATGAACGGCTGTTCCGCAGGAAGAACTCAGTGTTCGAGGAACGGGCTGTAGGTTCGCGGGAATTCCCGCTTTTGTTTTTTCTCTATGAAAACGAATCGCACCGAAATGGCTGTGGAAGGTGGCATAGTATTCTCTTTGCATCTTATTTCTTCGTGAGGGTGACCAGAAAGTCCTCCTCATTCTCTTTCTTATAGGATGCTTCATATCCGGCACTCTTTGCATAACGACAAACATTTTCCACGCAGGGCATGTTGTCGGTAAGAAGGGTGTACTGTGCTTCGTGTGTTTTTTCTACAGAACTTTTAATCAGTAATACAGGCTGCGGACAGGAAAGACCTCTTGCGTCAATCATCCTAACTCCTTTCTGTCCCGAGGGACTCTTTCTTTCCAAAAGTGTTTAAGTAGGCAATGCAAAGCAGGACAAGAAGACCGACGAGAACCGCTATTTTTCCGTTCGGTGTCGGGCCTTTACCGGAAGCAGCAAGATTGAAGTTGTGACAGAATGCGGCTCCAACGAGAAGACCGAGATAGCAGACTGCGGAATCGGCATTTCCTTCTCCTGCCATCACCATCTGGCGAAGCGGGCATCCACCGAGAAGTGTACAACCCAGTCCGGCAAGTACCATGCCTAAGAAGTTCCAAAGAGAGTCGGCGTGCGCAATCGGCTGATCGGTAAAGCCGAGGTGGAACTTCCCAAAGAGTACGTTTCCGACGAGCGCCGTCAGGAAATCATGCAGAAACCGATGAGAAGTTTCGGCTCACGGAACAGAATCATGTCACGGAATCCGCCAACCATGCAGAGTCTTGTATATTGTGCAAGAGCACCGACGAGAAGACCGGCACCGAGAGTAGAGCACAGCCGCGTGCTTTGCGCCGGGACCTTCCTTCGTGAAGAAAATAAAGGCGGGAGCGGCAAGCAGAAGAAGCAGAAACGTGAGCTGTATAATCGGAAGCCCGAAACCTTCTATTTTCGTCTGCTTATAGGTTCTCTTTAAACTGTACCCGTTCTTTAAGAAGAAAATACCGGCAAGGATACCGACCACGAATCCGATCAGCCCCACTACGGCGTTCAGGTCGCCGCCTGCCAGACGGAGTACCATACGGAAGGGGCAGCCGAGGAACATCAGTGCGCCGACCATGACAAAAAAATGAAATGATGAAACGAGTGATGGGTGAAGAGCCTCCGCGAGGAGAAAACTCACCACGAACAAGGGACAGAATCATCGCACCGAGAACAAGACCGATGACCTCCGGGCGAATATACTGTACCGCTTCAGCGCGGTGTAATCCGAGACCGCCTGCGGTGTCTCGAATAAAACATGCCAGACAAAAATCCCATATTTGCAGGATTTCCCAGCAACACCAATGCCACGGAGATGATTCCGATGATCCCGCCGGCAATGGCGATGTGGACGCGTTCCGCTTTGAAATTCATACTTTCCTCCTTCATCCGTTAGAGAAACGGATATTAAAATTTTATAAAACTTATCCTATTATAGCATGAAATTTTGTGCAGTTTTATTGAGAAGTCGGAAGAATGAAAGGATTTATTAAAAAAATAAAATAACAAATTCCATAATAAGTCCAAGAAAAAAGAGCAAGGCGGAACAGCTAAGACGGTTTGTTGGCAAGAAAAAAAGAGAATCCGATGATTCTCTTTTCTAAGACTTTTCTATTGTAAAAAGGAAGTCCGGTTTTAATTCGCAAAAAAAGTGTGAGAAGCTTTCCATTTCCGGAGAGCGACTTCCACCCATGCGCTGTAAAGAAAGACTACAATGACAAAAACGAAGTAAGCTGCCAGGGCGGATATGGTAAAAACGGAAGTTCTATACAAATTGTCAAAACTGGAAAAAGCACCGGTTCCTGCGATGAGCGCACCTTCCACAACGCAGAAAATCGTAATCATACCTATAGCAACCAGGAGCCAGACAATCCATTTTCCGAACAACTGAAGGGCGGAACCGTCAAAACGGAGTTTTCTTCCTTCTATATAGGTATGATTTGCTTCCCAGCGGTAAATCATGGTAAATGCCCAGGGGGTACAGAGTCCGAGGGTGATGAGGGAAACCAGGGAGCCCAGGAAACGCCAACCGATGAGCTGCAAGGTTGTTCCGTCGAAATAGGACTTTCCGTCCTTCTCCGTCCGGTATGCCGTGGCTACGGGCGGAACATTACGGACCGGGGGGAGATTGCTGCTTTCCGCTGCCTTCACAGAGGCTTCGTGGACAGTACCGCCTTCCTGCTCCTTTGCCGTGTTATCCCTTTCTGTATCACTTGTTCTATTCTTCTCCATGCCGCTTTCCGCATTGTTGTTTTGCAATTGATTTTCGTCCATTTGTCCTCCTCTGTGCTTCTTTCAAGCATTCCGCAATCGTGTCGCATCTAGGAGGATTTAAACATAATTTTATAGGAACGGCAAGCGATATTTAAGAATGTCCTTTTGCTGTGAAGCGGGAGGGAAACGGCAAATAGGAAAGGCATCCCTTGCAGAGGCGGGAACTTCCGGATACCGCGCTACATCCTTTGCAAGATACAGAATCATCCCTTACAGAGGCGGGAACTTCCGTCTTTTATAATATAGACCCCTTCGGGCGTGATGCGAATCTCGGGCAGGGTGGGAGAGGAGAGGTATCGAAGGGGCATCAACGGATCCATATTTAAGCTGATTCCCATCTCATGGAGCTTTTTTTCTTTCATTTCCCGCAGTTCTGTTTCCAATGTAGCTTCTCCATTTTCCGTAATCATACCCATGACAGGAAGCGGTAGACGCTTTACTACACTGCCGCGGGAAACGAGGGCAATGCCGCCCTGCATTTTCAGAAGTTCATTTACGGCAAGGCACATATCCCGGTCGGAGTCTCCGATGACCAGAATCCCGTCACAGTCCCGGGAAAGAGAACTTGCGATGGCACCCTGCCGAATCGTATATCCGTGACAGATGGAAAGCGTCATTTTTTGTTTTCCTTTGTGCCGGGAGAGGGAGGCTACTTTTCGATAGGAGGAGAATCGACTGGGGTCGAAATTGCCGCATCGTTTGAAATTGACCTGCATGTGGGAAGTCTCTACGGCATTCTCCTGAATCCCGAGAACCATCGTGTTTCGTTTTAAAATTAGGAAGAAGAAAATCCTCTTCCTCCACCGCGGAAAAATGCAATGTTTTCCGGAGTTCCTTCGGATAGTGGAGAGAAGTCGGCTTCACTGTCCTTTCGATACGCTTTCCTTTGTGATAGACGGCTTCCACAAGCACTTCTTTCGGATCGGAAAGGAGGAGGAAGTCCGCCTGCTTTCCCGGGGCAATGGCGCCGAGGAGCGGAAGATGATAACACTCCGCTGCGTTGATAGTGGCCATCTGGTACGCTTTTCCCATAGGAAGACCGAGCGCAATGGCTTTCTTTATGGAGTGATTGATGTGCCCCTCTCGAAGTATTGCGTCGATTGTCTTGTCGTCGGCACAGAAAGAGAAGCTTCTGCTGTCGATTTTCTCCGAGAGAATGCCCTCAATCAGGGTGTCCAGGTTTCTTGCGATGGCGCCTTCCTTGATGTGAATATGCATACCGGAATGGACTTCCTGTAGAGTGTAGGAAAAGTCCTTCGGGATCTCGCCTGTCTGTAAGCGAATCAGAGAGGAGTCTTCCCGATCTTCCGAAAGGAAGGCGCTGTGTCCGCCGGGGAACTTGCTTTCCGTTCCTTCCCTGGTTTTCCACAGCACGGGGTTCGAGTGAATCACGCCCTTTGTATCCATGATTTCTTCCAGTCCGAGAATCCGGGGATTCCGAAGATAGGAGAAGATGTCCCTGCCGTCAAAGCGGGCGTCCTGCTCTTCCGTGGATGCACGAAGGGAGAGATAGGGGAGCATAAAGAATACATTGGCAGGGCATTTCTCACTTTGAGAGAGGAGATAGTCGAGCCCGGCTTTACCGGAGACCAGAACCGCCTCTTTCGGATTTACGATAAAGGTCGTTGTGCCGTAGAGCACGGCGGTGGAGAGCAGAGAATGTGGAGAAACCATCGTTGCTTCCGGATGGCAATGCGCGTCGATAAAGGCGGGGAACGAGGGACTTTCCCTTACAATCTATTTCCTTCGTACCGAGAAAGTCGCGCCCGATTCCTGCAATATATCCCTGCTTGATAGCGACATCTCCCGGATAGAAGGTGGCAGTGTAAGCATCAAAGATGGAGGCGTTTTTAAAAATGCAATCTGCGGGGGTCTCTTTCCTGCATACTTTGGCAAGTTTACTATAGAGGCTTCTGTTCATTTTCTTCTCCTGAAAGGCACGAAAAAAATCAAGCAATTTTCCTGTTTCTTCTTATTATTACATAGGAAAAATGGCATTATCCAGAAGAGTTCCTTCCGGAGCTAAAATCATTTTTTTAGAGAAAAAAATAGAAATTTTTTTATGCAAGAATTGGAAAAATAAAAATAGTGCAATAGCAGATAAAACGATGGTCTTTTTTCTACTTTGATGTACAATGACTTTGTTTTTGCATTTTTATGCAGGACGGAGCGGGAATCCCGGTATGAACATGTCGTGAAGTCTTTACCGGTATTCTTATACATTCTAAAACAGATAGGGAGACGACAAATGGAAAAATTTTTCAAACTGAAAGAACATCAAACGGATGTCAAAACGGAGCTGATTGCAGGAATCACCAGTTTTATGACGATGGCGTATATTCTTGCGGTGAATCCGAAAGTGCTTTCCGCAGCAGGCATGGATGCCGGTTCGGTTTTTACGGCAACTGCGATTGCTTCGGCTATTGCCTGTATCGCGATGGCGCTTCTCGCGAATCTTCCATTCGTGCTTTCGGCAGGAATGGGTCTAAATGCGTACTTTGCCTATACGGTGGTTCTGAATATGGGCTACAGTTGGGAAATGGCGCTGGCTGCGGTTTTTATCGAAGGCATCATTTTCATCATCTTATCGCTTACCAGTGTTCGGGAAGCCATCTTTAATGCGATTCCGCCGACCTTAAAACTCGGGGTATCCGTGGGATTCGGCTTGTTTATTACGTTTATCGGCTTACAGAATGCACACGTCGTTGTGGACGGGGCAACACTCGTTACTCTTTTTTCCTTTAAAACTTCGGTTCTGAAAGGAACCTTCTCTTCGGAGGGAATCACTGTTCTTCTTGCCCTCGTCGGCGTACTGATTACGGCTTGTCTTGTGATTAAAAATGTGAAAGGAAATATTCTTCTCGGGATTCTCATTACCTGGGGACTCGGGATTCTCTGCCAGCTTTTCGGACTCTATCAGCCGAATCCGGAGACGGGGTTCTACAGTCTGATTCCGAGCGGCGTTATCTCCATGCCGGCTTCCGTTGCACCGACTTTTATGAAAATGGATCTGTCTCGTGTAGCGAGCCTGGAATTTGTCATGGTTGTTTTTGCCTTTTTATTTGTGGATGTTTTCGATACTTTGGGAACCCTCATCGGTTGCGCTTCCAAGGCGGAAATGCTCGACAAGGACGGACAGCTTCCCGGCATTAAGGGAGCCCTTCTCGCCGATGCCATCGGTACGACGGTTGGCGCGATTTTCGGAACCTCGACCATTACGACCTTTGGAGAGTCTGCTTCGGGCATTGCGGAAGGGGGAAAAACCGGTTTAACGGCGATTGTAGTAGGAATCCTCTTCCTCGTTGCCCTTTTCTTCTCCCCGCTTTTTCTCGCCATTCCTTCTTTTGCAACGGCACCGGCACTCATTGTGGTGGGATTTTTCATGATGCAGCAAGTGGCGAAGATTGACTGGAGCGATATGCTTACGGCGATTCCGGTATTTATCTGTATTATCGCCATGGCCTTTACCTATTCCATTTCGGAGGGCATTGCCTTCGGTATCATGAGCCACACGATTCTTCATCTTCTCTGCGGAAAAGGAAAGAAGGTGAGCGCCTTGATGTATGTCCTGACCGTCATCTTTATCTTAAAGTATATTTTGATTTAGGAGGGAAAATGGAATACTTGCTTCATGGAGACCTGTGCTTCAGTAAAGACAGAACGCGGATAGAAACGATGGAAAACGGGTATATGCATATCCGTGACGGAAAAATCATCGAACTCTATGAGACGGTTCCGGCGAACCTCTCCTCTTTGGAACGGAAGGATTATCACGGGAAAATCGTGCTTCCCGGGATGGTGGATCTGCACTTGCACGCGCCCCAGTATGCCTATCGGGGGACGAAGATGGATCTTCCTCTTCTGGACTGGCTGAATATCAATACCTTTCCGGAAGAAGCGAAGTATGAGGATGCGTCTTATGCCAAAGCGGCTTATACGAATTTCGTAGAAGATCTGAAAGAGAGCCCTACCACCAGGGCAGTGATTTTTGCGACTTTACATAAAGAGGCGACCCTGGAACTCATGGCTCTTTGGAAGAGAGCGGTCTTTCCACAATGGTGGGGAAGGTCAATATGGACCGCAATTCGCCGGACTATCTTACGGAACATAGTGCGGAGGAGTCCTTGGAGAATACGAAGGAATGGCTTCGGGAGATCCCGAAAACCTATAGGCACTGCCGTCCGATCCTCACACCGCGCTTTACCCCCACCTGCTCCGACCGGCTTCTGGAAGGACTCGGGAGACTCATGGCGGAAGAGGGGCTGCCCCTCCAGTCCCACCTTTCCGAGAATAAAGCGGAGATTGCCTGGGTGAAGGAACTTTGTCCGGATACGAAGAACTATGGGGAAAGTTATGATCGCTATGGTCTTCTCGGGAATACGGTAATGGCACACTGTGTGCACACGGAAGAAGACGAGCTTGGTCTTCTTATGCAGCGGGGAACAACGATTGTGCATTGTCCGCAGTCCAACACGAACCTGCAATCCGGTGTCGCGCCGATAAAGCATTTTCTGAATAAGGGAGCCAAAGTCGGACTCGGAACGGATGTGGCAGGCGGAGCAAATCTCTCGATGTTTCGGGCGATTACGGATGCGATTCACGCGTCGAAGCTGAGAAACTGTCTTCTTAGGGAGGAAGACAGCGCCTTAACGCTTTCCGAAGCCTTTTATATGGCGACCCTTTCCGGAGGGCGGTTCTTCGGAAAGGTCGGCAGTTTCCTTCCGGGGTATGAGGCGGATTTTCTGGTCTTTTCCGGAAAGAGAAAGAGTGTGCGGGAAGAAAGCCTCCTGGAAAGGCTTGAAATGCTGCTTTATACGGAAAAAGAGCTTTTCCGGATGGATGCAAAGTTTGTACAAGGCAGACAGATTCTATGATACAATGAGCAGATAAAAGCGAAATAGGGAAAAAAGCTTTTTGTGACGCATTGTTTCGGAGTAGAGGAGTGGAAAACGTATGGACAAAGAGATGCAAGAAGAACTGGTTTTGGATTTACCCGAGCTCTTCGCCTTGTATTTACGAAAAGGGAATTTGGATTATTTTGTTCAGCCTTCTTTTTGGTCTGGCCTTTGCAGGAATGCGAACGGTAAAGCGGAGCGGAGCGGGAGTGAGTTCGGCAGTAAGCGAGAAAGAAGGAGAAAAAAAACAAAATCTGGAAAAGACGCTGAGAGAGAATCGCGCGGAATATCTCAAGGCGGAGATTGCAAAACAGAAAGAGCTTCTCCTTTCAGAAGAAGAGCGAATCGAGAAGGCACCGCTCTTTCACCTGAACCCGGACAAAGCGGTGGAGCGGCAGATGAACCTCTATATTCGTATGCCGGGGACTGCTCCCGAACTGGCAGGGACGCTTTCTACTACGGCAGAGAGGAAGGCTCTCGTAGAGAGTTATCTCTCCCTTTTCCAGTCGGGAGAGTTTTATGATAAGCTGGCTTCTTCTATAGAAGGTTTAGAGGCTCGGGATATTCCGGATCTCCTTTTTTTCTGAATGCGGACAAGAGTGCGGGAACCATCAGCCTCATTTTCACCGGAGAGAACGAAGAAGAAGTGCGGAAAATGGGAGAGAACGCAAGAGCCTATTGGGAAAGTAAGGCGCAAGGGCTTAGTGAACAGATTTCCATGCACACGCTTACCGTCCTTTCGGATGAAACGACGAAGGGAATGTACAGTCATCTGGTTCTCGCCGGAGAAAGCGCAAGTGGCGGAGACAGTGTAAAGGCGGAAGAGCGGAGTTCCATTCTTTCCAGACAGGATGGCAAGAAGACGACGATGGAGAATCGCATCAAGGTAATCAGTGATATGGAGAAGGAGGAGAAAGAACTTCCGGCTGAGGAAGAAAGCGGCAGTACCGGTTTCAGTAAGAGAAGCTTTGCAAAGCAGGCGATTCTCGGCATTCTTCTGGGCGGTTTCCTTTCCGTTTTCTTTGTTACGCTGCCCTATCTCTTCCGAAAGAGGCTTCCGAGAGAAGAGGAACTGGAAAGTTTGTATGGGCTTACGGTACTGGGCAGTAAGAAACGTTTTCCGGAAAAAGGTCTTTTTCCGCGCTGGTCTTCTCGCCTTTCGGGCGATGCGGACCGGGAAGCAGGGGAGGATGCATTGCTTTCCTTAACGAAGAGTAATTTAAGCCTTCTTATGCGGGATAAAGGAATAGAGGAAGAGATTCTTTTTGCAGGAGAGGACAAAGCACTTCTGGAAAAGACCGTACAGTTTATGAATGATGATGTCCCGTATCTCCATTCCGGCTATGCGTATGATATCTTTAAGAATGAAGAAAGTATCGCGAAACTCGGGAAATATAAGACGCTGGTCTTTGTGGCAAAGGGGAGCAGCGACCTTCGTACCCTTCTCAATATGAAACGGAAGTGTGAACTTCTGGGAAAGACGGTATTAGGCGTCGTACTTTTCTAACAAGAGGTCTCAGGCTTCGCCTGCGCCACTTGTTGAGAATAAAAAAATACCGGAGAGGCGGACTGAATATCCGCGTCTCCGGTATTTTATTCTGCTTCTATTTCGCTTAGTCTGCATGCTCTCTTGCAAAGTCCGCTGCGTTAACCTCGCCGCTCTTCGGCGTAGCGCCGTTCCCCTGTACCGCTCTCGGCTTATAATTCTTCATGACACCGTTCTTTTTCTCCGGCACCACAACCTTTGCTTTTTTCTTCTCTTTCGCATCCAGTTCCGCCTGCTCGTACTGAATCTCTACCTCTTTTATCTGACGGTTTTCGATGGGATCTCCGATATACCAAGCTCCGTCTTCATCGACCGTGTAGCCGTCCGGTGTGGTGGTGCTTGTTAAAAGCCAGCCGGCATCGTCAAAGTAATAGCACTCCGCAATACCGTCACGGTTTCCGTCCAGCCAGAACCAGCCGGACTTGGCATAAGTTCCGTCTCCGTATCCGTACCACCAGCGATTGCTGTTCTCCCCTGTCCCTTATTCCAGTTAGCCATTGCGGGAATAGCGGAGAGCACGCTCATCGTAAGGGCAAGTGTGCAAAATAATTTCATTTTCTTCATATTCAAACCTCGACTCTATTTATGGATGATTGTTGGTGAGCGCATTACCCGAGAAACGGAGAACTGGCTACCTGAGAAAGGAGACCAGTTACCCGAGAAAAGGGGAAAAGCGCTGAACCAATAAGCTTTCTCTATTTTACTCGAGGCATAAAATAAAACAATAAAGAAAATCTTAAGGATAGTTTGCTGTTTCGTTGCAACTTTACCTTGACGGGAAGAAATAGTATAATGGCAAGGATTCTCCGAAACGCGGTCGAATTTCCGCCTTCCCGCATAAAAATGCGGGGTGTCGGCAGGGATTCTCCGGGGTGCGGAGCATGGAAAATGTTTAATAAGGAAAGAGGAAAGATGAAAAAAAGAAATGCAATGCCGGGGACGATAGATTTCTATCTTCGACTCCCCCCTGTGGCTCTCTTTGTTTTGGCTTCCGGTTCTGTTTCTTGCCTTTTTTATAAAGTGGAAGTATGCTGTCGTATTCTTTTTTATTGCGGCGCTCTACGTTGCTTGTGCAGCTTTTATTTATCAGAGCAGAAAGAATATCCTTCTCTCTGCCCTTTTGGATTTTTCTCTTCGTGCCAATGAAAACAAGGCGATGCTTTTTGAAGAGATGCCGACCGCTTACTGTATCGTAGGGGAAAATGGAAACATTCTCTGGCAGAACAGGGCATTACAGCGGATTTTACAGAGTGGAGAGAGTAAGGAAAAGAATATTTTCAACATTTTCCCGAATATTGGGAGGGAGATGTTGAAGGAGACGGAAGCGGTACTGGAGTTACACTCTTCTTTTGCCGAAAGAAAGTATTGTATCGATTTAATTCGTTTGGACAGTCTCAGGGAAGAGGGAGAGCAAACCGTTTACGGGCTTTCCGAAGAAGAGAATCTCGTGGCGGTCTATCTTCGGGATGAAACGGAAGAAGTGGAACTGCAACAGAAGTTGGATGAAGAGCGTGTCGTCCTCGGACTCGCGTACATCGACAACTACGAAGATGTGATGGAGCAGATTGAAGAAGTGCGGAGATCGCTCCTTACGGCTCTGGTAGACCGAAATTAACCGCTATATCACCTCTTCCGGAGGCGTGATTAAGAAGATTGAAAAGGATAAGTATTTCTTCCTTTTGAAACAATCCGCCCTGGAGAAAATGATGGATGACCGCTTCTCCATCCTGGAAGAGGTAAAGGAAGTGGATATGGGAAATGAAGTCGCCGTGACCCTGAGCCTTGGAGTAGGCTACGGCGCAGGCGATTATGCACAGAATTACGAGTATGCCAGAACCGCGATGGATATGGCACTGGGTAGAGGCGGCGATCAGGTTATCGTGAAGAACCCGGAGAAGTTGAGCTTCTTCGGCGGAAAGAGTCAGAGTACGGAACGTGTGACGCGAGTGAAAGCGCGAGTGAAGGCGCAGGCTTTTGAGGAACTTCTCGAGTCCAAGGATAAAGTGCTGATTATGGGGCACAGGAATGGAGACATGGATTGTCTTGGCTCTTCCGTAGGTGTGTACCGCATGGTTACCGCGATGGATAAGCGTGCCTATATCGTGCAAAACAAAGTGACTTCCACGATTCTTCCCCTGAAGGAACGTTTTCTGAACAATACGGATTATCCGGATGATATGTTTATTAACGGAGAGACGGCGAAGAGTCTTGTGGATAATAACACGATGCTGGTCGTGGTGGACTGTGACCGGCCTTCGATTATTGATGAGCCGGATCTGCTCACGATGGTGAAGACAATCGTGGTTTTCGACCATCATAGACAGAGCTCGGAGACCATTCAGGGAGCGGTACTCAGTTATTGTGAGCCCTATGCTTCCTCTGCATCCGAGCTGATTGCGGAGATGATGCAGTACATTCGGGAGGGCATCAAGGCGAAACCGATAGAAGCGGACTGTATGTATGGCGGAATTGTCATCGACACGAGAGAGTTCACGAACCAGACCGGCGTGCGTACTTTCGAAGCGGCGGCGTATCTCAGACGTTGCGGAGCGGACATCGTCCGTATCCGGAAGATCTTCCGCGAAGATTTCAGCGACTATCAGGCGAAAGCCCATGCCATCAGTGCGGCGGATATTTATCGCAATGCTTTTGCACTCAGTTCCGTGGAACGAGCCGGTTCGGAGAGCCCGACCGTGCTCTGTGCGAAAGCGGCAAACGAACTCTTGAATATTCGCGGTATTAAGGCCAGTGTGGTGCTTACGAAGGTTGAGGATACCGTTTTCCTTTCCGCCCGTTCCATTGACGAAGTGAATGTGCAGGTATTTGATGGAGAAGCTCGGCGGCGGCGGACACCGCACGGTTGCGGGGGCACAGATACAGAACAGCACGGTAGAAGAATGTATTCAGAAAGTAAAGGCAGCGATTGACGAAATGATAGAAGAAGGAGAAGTGGAATAATGAAAGTCATTTTATTAAAGGATGTAAAGAGTCTTGGAAAAAAGGGAGAGATTGTAGAAGTCAGTGAGGGATACGGTAGAAATTTCATTATCCCGACAAAGGCAGGAGTGCTTGCCGATGCAAAGAATCGAAATACTTTGAAGTTACAGCTTCAAAATGCGGAGAAGCTTGCCGAGGAAAAACTTGCGGAAGCGGAAGAAATGAAGAAAAAGCTCGAAGAGCTGAAGCTCGTTTTCAAGATGAAGGCGGGGAAGGACGGCAGAGCCTTCGGTTCCATTTCCACAAAGGAAGTACAGGAAGAGTTAAAGAAACAGTATGCGCTTACCGTCGATAAGAAGAAGATGGAGCTCGATGTGCCGATGAAGAATTTCGGCGGATATGACATCAAAGTAAAGCTGCATAAGGATGTGGAAGCGACCCTGCATGTCAGCGTACAACCGGAGTAAGCTATGGCAGAAGACGAAAGTTTGCTGATTCGCACGATTCCGCATTCCAAGGAGGCGGAGGCCAGTGTGATCGGAGCGATGATCCGGGACGGCGATGCCGTGATACAGGCCTTAGAGATTTTGCAGCCGGAAGATTTCTACAGCAGACAGTTTCAAGTCCTTTTTTCCACGATGAAAGAGATGACGAGAGACGGTATTGCGATTGATTTTGTGAGTTTGCAGGACAAGTTAAAGAGCAAGAAGGATGTTCCTCCCGAGTTTTTTTCTTTGGAGACACTGAAAAACTTAGCTATGGATGTACCGACCGTTGCGAATATCCGTATTTACTGTGAAATGGTCCGCTCCAAGGCTATTCTTCGTGCACTGATTCGAACCAATGAAGAAATAGCCGATATGTGCTACAAGGGAGAAGAGGATCTGGAGAGCATACTGGAAAGCACGGAAAAGAAGATTTTTAATCTTCTTTTAGAGCGAAACAGCAGAGAATTTGTGCCGATTGCGGAAGTCGCCATGAATGTACTGCACAGGGTGGAAGAGGCCTCCAAGCAGAAAAATGCCATTACGGGGGTTGCTTCGGGCTTTATCGACCTGGACTATCGGACTGCGGGCTTTCAGAAGTCGGATTTGATTCTCATTGCGGCAAGACCCTCCATGGGAAAAACCGCCTTTTGTCCTGAATATCCTGGACTACGTGGCGGTGAAGAAGCAGGAACCGGTGATGATCTTCTCCCTGGAGATGTCGAAGGAGCAGCTTGCGAATCGTCTGCTTTCTTTGGAAACAAAGATTGAGGCGGATAAGTTACGAAAGGGAACACTTACGGATGAAGAGTGGGGAGACCTGATTGAGGGGTCGACCGCCTCTCCCGTTCCAATGTCTTTATTGATGATACACCGGGAATTTCGGTGAGTGAACTCAGGGGAAAGTGCAGAAAGCGGAAACTGGAGACCGGACTTTCCCTTATCATGATTGATTACCTGCAGCTGATGAGCGGAGAAAAGGGGAAGCGGAACGCAGAGAGTCGGCAGCAGGAGATTTCGGATATTTCCCGTTCCCTGAAAGCACTTGCCAGAGAGATGGACTGCCCGGTTATTGCGCTCTCCCAGTTATCGCGTGCCGTGGAGCAACGACCGGATCATCGCCCGATGCTTTCGGATCTTCGTGAGTCCGGTGCCATCGAGCAGGATGCGGATATTGTGATGTTTTTGTATCGTGATGATTATTACAATAAAGATACGGAGCACCCGAACGAAGCGGAGCTCATCATAGCGAAGCAGAGAAACGGCCCCATCGGAACCGTACGACTTCTCTGGCAGCCGCAGTATACGCGCTTTAAGAATGCGGAGAAAGAACGGTAAAGACGCAAGAATCCGGGGACGCGAAAGAAGCGCGGATAGCGAAGAAGGAAGAGAGAAGGAAGCGCGGATAGGGGAAAAAGAAGAGAAAGAGAAGCGCGGATAGCGCGGGCGGAACAGCCGGTACAAGTAGAGAAAAGGCTAAAAACAAAAATATTTTATTGATAATCAAAAAGAATAAAAAAATAATTTATAAAACTGTACAACAATTGTATTTATTCTATACATAAGCTAAAAAAATAGTATAAAAAAATCGATATTAGAAATTGCAAAGCAAGCGATAAAATAGTATGATACAGCAATCGATAAATATTTTTTAAAAGGGAAAGTCTATCGATAGTAAGGAGGGGCCATGAAAAATCGAGAGAATCGATGACAACTCCATCAAGTGTACTTTATCCAGCACGGATTTGTCGGCGAGAGACTTAAATCTGCGGGATATGACCTATGGCTCTCAAGCTGCTAAAAGGCTATTTAATGAAATGATGCAAAAGGCGAAGGAAGAGGTCGGGTTTTCCATTGAGAATACCCCGCTCATGATTGAAGCGATTCCTTTGCAAGGTGGTGCGGTACAACTCATTATTTCTAAGGTGGATGACCCGGAAGAGTTAGATACACGCTTTTCAAAGTTTTCCGCCTCCGGCAGCGGACAGAGCGGCTGGATTTCCGAACTTGCCACCCAACTCCTGGAAGGTGCGCAAGGCTTGATGAAGCAATTAAAGGAGAACGAAGAAGACAGCAGCGTTACAGAAGAAAAGAAGGAAGGGAAGGAAGAAGGAATTCGGCTATACCGTTTCCGGACTCTGGACCGTGTGATTGATGCGGCTAAAGCGGTTTCTTCCTGTGCATTGGGAGAAAACAGTCTGTACAAGGCAGAAGACAAGCAGGGGTATTTTCTCAGTCTGCATAGTAAGGGGGATGACCTGGACAGCTTGAATCGTGCTGCGAATCTTTTACTGGAATATGGGGAGAGAGTGAATGGCGATTCAACCAGTGAAGCGTTTTATCAGGAACACATGGAGGCGCTGATTCCTTCTCAGGCATTACAGAAACTGCAAAAGGTATAGAAAGAACGAGTAAAAAGGGAAAAGGATACAGCCTTGCTGTATTCCGGATTGAGATAAGGAGGCGGGTGTGGCTGAAATTACCAAAAACATGAAAATAAGTGATATTTTGGCGCTGAATGAACTGATGGCCCCCTTTCTTATGCAGAATGGGTTAAGTTGCGTGACTTGTGCGGCTTCGCAGGCGGAGTCTTTGGAAGAGGCTTGTGAAGTACATGGAATCAATGTCGAGGATTTGACGGAAGACTTGAATGATGTCTTACGAGAGTACATGGAAGCGCAGGAAGAAGCGGCGAAAAGCTAAGGATGGAAAGAGCGGAGCGGCGGGAATCGCCTCTCCGCTTTTTTTGTGTTTCGGAGAAGGTTTTTTTATCCGATCAAAGTTGTTCTTTTCTAAGCAAGGGAAAAAGCGGAATGATGCGAGAGAAAAAGCAGCGGTAAGGAAGAGAAAAAAACAGCGGAGAAAAAAATTTTTCAAAAAAATAAAAAAATCCTTGACAGAGAAAAATCAGTTAGTGTATTATAACCACAGTTAGATAAAACTAACCGTTGTGAAAAAAAGAAAAAGGTGTTTGTGAGTTTGATAAAGACCCAAGGCATTGCTTCCGAATTCATAACAAAGCCCTTTGTCGTGTCCTCCTGACCATAAGCACGATAAAGAGGTATCTCCTGAAATAAATAGACTCAACTTAAGTGTCCGCCGTTCGGTGGAGAAAAAGGCAGAAGTATGCTCAGCTTCTGCTTTTTTTGCTGTGTGGAACGGACTTTCAAGCGATATCCGTTCCGGCTTTTTAAAACCAGGGTTTTCAAATTCGGTAATTTTATAAATATATCTTATATTTTGTCAAAAATTTGTTATATTCTTATGAAAAAAACAGTCGATAATACTTTGTCAATTTTGTATATTTCAACATATTTAATCAAAAAGATAAATGGAATCACACAATCGATTTACATGGCGTATAGCCCGGGCGTGTTATGAACTAAGGATGGGACAAAAATGAAGAGAGTATTTTCCTTGTTTTTAGCGATGTTGATTGTACTACAGAGCATGATTGCAGTCGGAGAAGAGCAGGTCCCGGCACTCATGGTCTCGACGGAGAATACTCTTTCCGCCATGCCCTCTACTAGAGGAACAGGGGAAGGAGAGAGCTTCATAGGGGAAAGTGGAGAGCAGGGACAAGATTTCTCTCTTTCGAATGTTTCGGAAAACACGAGCGGTGAGGGAGAACAGTTCTCATCCGGGATTTTCTCCGGAATCGACGCGGAAAAAGAGAAAAGTTTAAAGACGGGAAAAACCCCTGAAGGGGCAGCTTCAGAAAACGGGAATCCTGCAAGTACTTCCTATCTGGAAGCGAATAAGAGGAAAGAATTCCAGTATAAAGATGAGAATATCACGGTAAACGCCGTACTCTCCGTTCCGGAGAGTCTTCCGAAGGGCGTTGTTTTTTTGGTGCGCCCGATTACGGAGGAAGAAAGACCGGAGCAGTACAATGCTTTTAAGGATGCCCTTACGGACTATAAAGAGGAAGAAGAGAAAGAAAAGACCTTTGCCCCGAAGGAACTTCGGCTCTATGATGTCGGCTTTTTCCGTGTGGAAGAAAAGACCGGGGAGTATGAGGAAGTGGAGCCCAAGCAGGGTTCGGTAGACATCCGTTTCTCTTTTCGGAAACCGCTGGAAGGAGAGGGGAAACTGCAAGCGGCACACCTTCCTTTGAAGGAGGAGAAGAAAGAGGACGGCATGAGTACACTGGATGTCCCGGATGTACAGAAGGAAGATGTCCATGTAGAAGAACTCTCTGTCAAAGAGGGAAAGAAGGTTCTCGGAGAGAAGAGAGAGAAGTTGGAGTTTAGTTTAAAGAGCTTTTCTCCTGTTGCTATCTGGAAGGGGAATACCACGGAAGGGGAACGGATTAAGAACGATGTAGACTTTTCTCTTTCCGGCTTTAAAGGGATCTTTTTTGAGAAAACGGCGACGCATGAGGTGGAAGAAGATTTTACGCAGGGAGCCGTGTCCGGCAATATAACGAACTGGACCATTGCAAAAAACTATTCTCCTATGGAACTCGATAAGATTCGTCTGAGCTTCAGTATGAAGATTCATGACGGTCAGAGAGAGACGATGGCGGGAGATAAGATTCATTTTGTCTTTCCCGGAACTTTTTTCCGATATTACGGACAGCGGAACGAACACGGGAGAGACGGAGGTTGACGGACATAAGCTCTATAAAGTACCGCATCTTTAAAAATACGGATGGAAAATGGGAACTGGAAATCACCTTTTTGGAGGCCATAGAAGACGAAGGATTAAGCCCTTCTTCGGCGAGAATCCTGATGCTCCTTACCATTGATCAGAGTAAGTGGAAGGAAGGCGGAGAGGAACAGGCGGAGTTTGTTCTTCCGAAAGCGATTCACCGTCTCGGCTTTCCTCCTGTTCCGGAGAAAATATCCGGAATAGAGAAGACGGCGACGGAAGACCTCCAAAATGGAAAAATCAAGTGGGAGATTAAGGTCGGTACGGAGAGTAAGGGCGTAAACCTGAACGGTCTTACCTTAATCGATTCTTTTGATGAAAGCAGCCTGAAGTATGCTTCGGCGGTTTGGAAAAATCCGGAGACCGGTTTGGAAGAGCCGATTGAATTCACGGAAGTCGGTAGAGACGGGGGAAAGATACAGTACGCGTATACCTTCCCGAACCACCCGGGAAAGGTGATTCGTGCGCCGCAGACCGTCATTGTTACGACGAATGTAAAGAAAGCGGTGTTCAAGGATCCGAATCCTTCCGTCGAGAAATCGGAGATTGTGCTCAGCCACTCGAATCTCGCGCGTCTCGATACGGATCCCGAATAAGCGAAAAGGCGGAAGCGGAACTTACGATTCCGAAGGTGGAACTGAAAAAGAACGGACAGCAGTTAAGCGGAAACAGAGTACGCTGGACGATTGATTTTAATAAGAACCATGCCTGGGTTTATGATGCGACGGTGGTGGATGAACTGAGCGAAGGGCTCGAGATTGATGAAACGAAAGGGATCACTGTACAGAACCTGGATAGCGCGTCCAAAGAGGCCATCACGCTGGACAGCGCTCATGCGATGAAGAACTTCACGGATTTGACGGCAGGAAGTGCACAGAGGCTGAAAGTATGCGGTAGAACACCGTGCCTCGGGAAGCAATCTTCGTCTGGACTTTGGCTTGAGCTTTAAACAGGCGTATCGGATCAGCTTTGAAACGACGGTGAAGCCGAACTTCACGATGTCGAACCTGGATGACGGAAGCGGAAAGCAGGGAGTTAAAGAAACGTCGCGAAGGTTATCGCGCGTTACCCCACGGGAGATGGAGAACTGGGAGAACCGCCCGAGCTTCCTTCCGTAGTGAATGTGCCCTTTGAGGATGCGTTTATTAGGAAATCCGCCGGGAATGCACCGGATAAAAAGAATGCGCTTCTCAGCTGGAACATCGAGTGCTCCACAAGGGGAGAAGGTTATGATGAAGCGGCGATTCTCGATACCATCGGGGGAGACAGTGCCCTCTATGATTTGAGCCTTTCCTACAATGGAAAGAGCGGACTTAGCTCTCTCTGGGAGAATAAAGAAGCCGGATTTTTCGGCGCGAAGAGAACCCGAATCCTGCAAGGCGAGGACGGAGGAGACATGGTGGAGATTTCTATGCAGTATTCTCCGGAAAGCGCGCCATATAAGGCGGGAGGCGAGCTCAAACTCCATGTGAAGCGTCTGGCGAGCAGCAGTGAAATCTTTAATATTGCCAAGATGCATTTCTCCTATCGGACGAAAGCATTGCACTATATCGGGCACAACAGGGAGAACCATGCCTATGTAAATCATGCCACTTTGAAGATTTCGGAAGAAGGGGTAGAACTGCACAGCATGGATTCCGGAGAAGTTGTGCAGACCATGGAAAACAGGCTCCTTTCGAAAGAAATCAAGAGCTTTTATGATGATGCAAATAAAAAGTCCTATTTCCACTTTAAGATTCTGGCGAATGAGGACAGTTATCAGGGATTGAAGGACGTCCGTATTGAGGATTCGCTCGCGAACGTATTCTTCTATAAAGACAGCAGTGGAGTCCATTCGCTGGACGCAAAGTATTTTCATATTACGTCTTCTTCGGATTTGCAATACCCGACGAAAGCGGTTCTGCGGGATAACGGGGTGGAAACGGCAGTGTCTTCTTCCGATCTGACGATTGACAATACTGCGCACAGTGTGGATGTGCGTCTTACGGATCCGTTGAATGAAGTCCTGGAGCTGAATATCTATGCGTATTTGACGCCGGACGGGGAACGGCTTCTCTTCCATAATACGATGGCGGGAACCCCGAACTTACAGGATACGGAGATTTTCGCGAGGAACACGGTGAAGATGGAGTCTTCCTCTTTCCCGGAGAGCCAGAGAATGAATCCGACACCGGCAGTCCTTCCGCCGGACACGACGGTTCGCGTTACTTCCGAAGGTAGAGGCGCAACAGAGAACTTACTGAACGACATTCTGAAGAAGAAAGGAGAACAGCAGAAAAACGGCTATTTTCCGACCGAGACGGTGAGCTGGAAGGTTCTGATCAATCCGCTCGGAGCCAATCTCTATAATCAGGGCATCCTTACGGACAAGATTCCGGAAGGCCTGTTTCTGGACCGCGGATCCATCCGACTCTATGAGACGGAGCATCAGCCGGGGACGGCGGAACTCATCGAAGATACGAGTAATCCGGCAGTGGTTCCCGTTCCGGATAGCGGGGTCGGCTCCTATAAAGCGGAAGTTCTGAGAGACTTCAATGCAGTAGGTGCAGTAGAAACCACACTGAAAGTGACTTTGCCCGAGAACAGCAGTAAGAGCTATCTTCTTTGCTATAACACCATCATCAATACGGAGAAAGAGGATTTTAAGTCGGTGGAAAATACCATTTCCGTCGATAGTCGAAGCCAAAGTAAGACGATCGTAAAGCTGGATGATTTCAGTTTCAGCAGAGGCAGTGTGAGAGTGCGCTTTAAAATCAAGAAGGTCGATGCGCTTTCCAGAGAAGTAGCGCTTTCCGGTGCGATTTTCGGACTGTTTAAAGAGAGTGATTACGGACAGCTGGCTTCGGCAAGTTATACACAGCTTCTGGGACTCGCGGAGGACTTCCAGGTAACGGATGCCAAGGGAGAACTTCGTTTCATCGGAAAGCGTGGGGAGAAGTACTATATCAAGGAAATCAAGGCGCCTGTCGGGTACCAGCTTGATGAAACGATTTACGGCCCTTATGAAATCAAGACGGGAGAACCGGGGACGAAGAAGCTTGCCCCCTTTGTTTCCGGTGTGCAGGAAGGGGACGATTTCCCGAACTATCGTGAGCAGAAGAAGCTGAAAACGGGTAGAGTGGAAATCAAGAATGTTTTTGAAGCGGACAACGCGACGCTTCCTTCACCGCTTTATCGGGGAAAAGAATGCGGGAAATCGCGACGGGTATACCTCCTCCTTTAAGCTCTTTATCTTCCCGGATAAGACGAAGGATAAGGTCGTACAGGTGAAGCTGGATGCGGATCCCGCGCGTCCGGGCGTTTACTTCTATAAAGGAAAGGCCGTTAAGGAAGAAGATAAGAAACTGATGGTAACCTCCCCCTCCAGTCTTGCTGTGGCAGGATTACAGGTGGAGAATCTCCCCTGGGGAAAATACAGACTGGTCGAGGAAAACACGGAAGACGGCTATCTTATGCCGAATATGTACTGGAGCGGGAAAACACACGGCGCTGTTGTAGAGTTTGAAGTACAGCAGGAAGTGGATGCCAGCGGGGTAGGTACGGAAACGACAGACCTTCTCTACGATGGAGAGAAGGACGTACAGAATAAGATTGTGGTACGGAATGCACCGACGATCTTCAGTTTCGAAAAAACCGATGAGAAAAACCCTGCCGGGAAGCTCACGGACGGTCTTTTCCGCCTGATTGGAAAGAAAGAAGACTTCTTAAGCGGAACGACTCCTTCGCCTTACACACTAAAGGATCTTCCGGACGGGAAGGCTTGTATAGAGATTACGGGAGCAGACCTCGCGACCGGCTTCTCGCTGTCCGGCGTGTTAAAGACGGATACGGTTTATAGCTTACAAGAGCTGAATGCCCCCGCAGGTTATCAGATAGGGGCTGTGAACGGCGGCAGTTTCAAATTACAAAAAGACGGTAAAAGAAATCGTGATACAAACGAACGAAGGCAATCTCTTTTCCGTGAAAGACCAGAATACCCTGAAAAACCGGAATACCCTTAGATTAAAGAATCTGCCAACCAGTTTCAGTTTTAAAGAAATCGATTCCAATTTCGGGGAAAATGAGGCGAGCGGGAAAGTCCTGTATACGAAATTTGCACTCTATCCTGCACAGGAAAACGGGGACAGAGAGCCCGGAAGAACCGCGGTAGAAAGCTGGGAAAACAGCAGCGACAACAAAAAGACGGTAAGCAAGTTGAAAGCGGACCATTACTATCGTCTGGAACGGGAGAAACAGTCGATTCTCTATGAGCAGAGTAAGAATGACAGCGAAAATAACAACGATTTCTTCCTCTTTAAACTGAGCCATGACGGAAAGCAGATGGAAGAGGTTTCGGGCATCAGCGGAAAGAAGGGGCTCATCGGCGGCATTGGAAGCAATGGAAAAGAACTGACGGTAAAAGCAAAGCGTATCCTTGCGGAAGCAAGTCTCAAGAAGGAAGACAGAGAACCCGTTACGCCGGGCGGGACAGACTTTACTGCACTGAAGGGCGCTGTATTTACTCTTTATATGGTAAAGGACTCCAATACAGTGGAGAAAGCGACGGCGCTGGATAACGGAGGAAATCAACTCGGTACAGCGGGAAGCGGACTATAACTATACTGGACTGATCTCAAGAGCGGAGACGCTGGACATCAAGCTTGGGGATTATAAGACGGATGAAAACGGCGTTCTTTCCACGAAGAATCCTGTAGAGACAGGGAACAAAGCCCCGAAGCTGCCTTTCTATGGAAACCGGCTTGTGAAAGACGGCCTTCCGCTTGGCGTATACTATTTTGTGGAGACACAGACGGTTCCCGGCTACAGCATCGAAAAAGAGGGAAGTCGAAACAAAAAGTATGTTTTTGTCGTTACAAAGCAGGATCTGGAGCAGGGCGGTGTCAAGAAAGTTTTGAAACCGCAGTCGTTCTTCTCTCTTGCGCAGGAAGAAACGGGGGTAAGCCCCGGAACCCTTCCCGATCAGGCGGGCATTGCGAAGAATAGCCGTATTCCGGGAAGCCTGAAGATCCTGAAAGTGGATTCGCATGATCACACGAAGAAGCTCGCCGGTGCAAAGTACGGCATCTACACCGATAAAGACGGTACGGTGCCACTTATGCGGGTCGGTGTTCCGCTGGAAGGCGTGACCGCAGCAGGAGCGCAGACAGGGAGAACTCATCTTTGACAAGCTCTCCTGGTATCAGGATTACTATGTGAAAGAACTCGTGGAGCCGCACGGGTACCTCTTGGACCTGAATGAAGAGGGAAATGCCAATGTCTATGGCCCCTTCCGTTTCTCTGCGGAGAAGACGGAAATCAATGAGACGAGGGACGATGCGGTAAACGGGGTCATGATTACCCGCTTTGGGATTGACCCGCTCCTTTCTTACAGTGCGGAGGATAAGAAGAAAGCACATTGGGAGAATGAAGAGAGCTCTCCGGCTTGCAGTTTAGTATCACCGGTGTTTTCAATGACGGAACAAATGTGGAAAGTACGAGAAACTACACGACGGATGCCCATGGGTCGGTCTTTATTTCCGGAGAATTTCTGGCAGGACAGGTATACACTTTAAAGGAAGGCACAAACCTTTCCCTCTCTTACCGTCCTATACCGGACTTGCAGTTTAAGATTAACAATAAGAATCAGATCAGTCTGATTGACCCGGAGAACTCTGTCATCGCGCACCTGGACAAAAACTATCTGGACCTTGCGGTGGAGCGGACACGCTTTTCTCTCATGGCGGAAGTCGAGCACCATGAGCGGGTAGGGAAGAGTGAAACTTTGCCGCTTTACGGTTTGTCCTATCTTCTTACGGAAGATGCGGGCGGAACGCAGCCTATCCCTTCGGGTCTGGAGCTCAGTGTGAATGGAAAGAGAATCACGACCACAGATCCGGCCTCTCCTTCCACGTTCGTTACGATGAAAATCGATTCCGATGTGAAGGCAGGTGTGGTTCGGTCGGAAAAGAAAACGGCTACCGTGCCTATAAGGAAGGAAGTTTAAGCATCTTCGGGCTGGAAAGAGGAAAGACCTACTATCTTCGTGCAAGCGGAAGTAATCTCGCTGAAGATTCCGCTGAGCGAAAGAATCTCGTGCTTTCTCCGAGTGAACTCGGGCTCTATAAGATCGTCGTGGCAACGGACAGCAACATTTCCGTTACGAAAGTGAAAGCGGGAAAAGCGGAAGCCTATAGCGGAGGAAATGCACCGGTATTGACGTATGGACTGAAGAAGGGAAGCCTTTTCCTGCATACTACGGACTTTGAGACCAGAAAAAAGAATGTCGGAGAACAGAAGTACGCGCTATATGTAAAAAAGGACTGGAGTTTAAAGACCCTTCTTGAGGGAAAAGGAAAAGCGGAAGACAGCATAGAGAAAGGAACGGAGTATCGGGAACGGGCAGTAAAGGAGACGATCGAATATCAGGGAGAGCCTTATATTTTGCAGGAGATTTTTGAAAATGACAGTGCCGGAAATCTTCGGATTCCGAATCTCACTCTGGCGCAGGACTATCTGCTTCTCAATGTTACGGAAGAAAGAGAGTATGACAATCCGAAAATGGAGATGGCTTTCCGCCTTCAGGAAAACAAAGAGGGAAAACAGGAACTTTCCGTGCTTTCCTATGGAAGAGATGCGCGGAATCCTGCCCGTCCGCGCTATCAGACGGCTTTTCTCCTCGGCGAGAATCTCTATATTCGAAGACCGAACGAGACTGCACCGTCGCTCCTCTATCATCTCATGAATAAGGAAGGCATCCTCGGTGATGCGGAAGCCTTACAGGAGGAGCCGGTACTGAACTGGTTACTCTATCAGAGAGAATCGGAAGGCGGCGGAGGCTCCAATATCAGTAAAAAAGGAAGAATCCCGGGCGGAAACGGCACGAATCCGCAGTTTAGTGGAGGGGAAGAGGAGGGACCGCACGTTCCGGAAGTGCTCGGAAGAGACAATCTGGTCTTTATCGGTCTGGATCCGGATGGGAATCCCATCTATTTTCCGAAGCATCTGATTCCGCCGGAAGTCCTTCGTTATATTCGAGAACACGGACTGCCGCGCCCGAACGGAACGGTTTCGAAGAAGGCGAGAATCAAGAAGAAAAAGAAGGGAGAAATCGGAGGAGGATACACGAGAGGGGATATTGATGAGCGTTTGGGAGAAATCCTCGGGCGAAACAGAAGTTTAACGAAAGAGGATATTGAAGAATTACAGGCTATCGGAGAACTTCTTGCCGCCATGCGAAAAGGGCAGGTCGACCGCTATGGAAGAATAGTTCCGACCGGAGACCGTAGTGCCATGCCCTACTACCTTGGTCTTTTCGTTTTATCGACGCTACTCCTGGAAGAAAGTCTGCGGAGAAGAAAACAAAAGAAAAGCTAGCGTATATTCTCTATAAAAAAGAGCAACAGCGGGAAAGAAACCCTTTCCTCTGTTGCTTTTTATCTTTCTTTTATCTATCTTTTAATCTATCCTTTTATCCCTTTTTATCCTTTTTAATTCTTTATAAACCTCGCGCTTTTCCGAGTCCCCGATCCTTTGCGACAAGCTTTGATCGCTTCTTTTTCCGTGTAGCCTTCCTGCACATAGTTTTGGAAATGTTCCGAAAGACTTACGGAAAGCCATTTCTCCTGTGCTGCTCTTTCTCTTTTTCCCGGGAAAGCCCTTCCAGCACTAAGACGTACTCACCCCGCGGCTCCTCTTCCCGGTACTTCCGGATGGCTTCCTCCAAGTCCGTATAGAGGACTTCTTCATGTTTCTTCGTCAGTTCTCTTGCGAGGCTCAGCTTTACGATTCTCCCCGAAAGCATCCCGAAGATCTTCAAGCGTTTTCAAGAGGTGATGCGGCGCTTCATAAAGAAGGATAGTTCGTTCTTCCCCGGCAAGACTTTGCAGGATAGCGGTTCGTTCTTTCTTATTGCTTTTTCTCTGTCGGAAGAAAAGCCTCAAAGACAAATCGTCTAGTGGGAAGGGCGGAGAGCGTAAGCGCCGTAACGAAGGCGGCAGGACCCGGTATACTTTCCACGCGGATGCCCGCGTCGACCGCCTGTCGCACCAGTTCCTCCCCCGGGTCACTGATACAGGGGGTTCCGGCATCCGTAATCAGGGCGATATTCTCTCCTCTTTGCAGGCGGGAAACCAAGTCTCTGGCTTTCTCCACTTTGTTGAATTCATGATATGCCGTCATCGGTGTTTGGATGGCAAAGTGATTCAAGAGCTTGATGGAATTTCGGGTATCTTCCGCAGCGATGCAATCCGCTTCTTTTAACGTGCGAAGAACACGGAAACTGATGTCTTCCAGATTGCCGATAGGGGTTGCACAGAGGCTTAATTTTCCGGGGACCATAGCGTGAAGGCGCTCCTTTCTATTTTCAAATAAGAAACAGAAAGAATAGTACTACAGATAAGAGAAATTGCCCAGACACTTCTCTTCGAAAAAATAAGGTCGGGCAGGAAGTTAGAAAGTACTTGACAGAACAAAAATATTGTATATAATCAAATTGTAAACAATTGAAATAGAAAAGAGATGGAACAACATAGTCCATACAGAGTAGAGCAATGCGCCGATTACCGAGGTTTATCGGAATCCGCGGCATAGCAGTTTCGTAAGGAAAGACAAGGAGGTTTGTAATGGGTATTTATGATTATTCCGTACCGGAAGTAGGGGGAGGCGAGTTCTCTCTTGCAGAGAACAAAGGCAAGGTCATGCTGATCGTGAACACGGCGACCGGATGCGGATTTACACCGCAGTATGAAGACCTGGAGAGAATTTACGAGGCTTATCATGACAAGGGATTGGAAATCATCGACATTCCCTGTAATCAGTTTGCCGGACAGACACCGGGAACGGATGAAGAGATACATGAGTTCTGTACGCTCCATTACAACACGAAGTTTCCGCAGCGGAAGAAGTCGGATGTGAATGGCGAGAATGCGCTTCCTCTTTATCGCTTCTTAAAGGAGCAGAAGGGATTCTCCGGTTTCGGGCACAGTCCGAAGGGGCTTGCCATGGCAGCCATGTGTCTTGCAAGAGATGTGAATTATAAGAAGAATCCGGATATCAAGTGGAATTTCACCAAATTCCTGATTGATAGAGAAGGAAATGTCGTAGAGCGTTTCGAACCGACGGAAGACATGAAAGTGGTAGAAGAGAAGGTTTCCGCTCTGCTCTAGTCGATACAGACTCCACTCCGGTCGGCACGATTCTCTAGATAAAGCCCTTTGACTATGCTAAAATAGGAACTGCGTTTAGTGTGAAAAGGGTTTTCCCTACGGGATGATGCATGGTCTAGGCAGGAAAGGAGAGAGAAGTGAGGAGGGAAGAAAGCGGACTGACTTCTCCGGAAAAGCATTTTCCTTTTCTGTACAGCAGTGTGAGCGGCAGAAAAGAGCGGCTGGCAGTGGAGGCGGACTGGCATGATTATGATGAGCTGATTTATTTTCAGGAAGGTGAGTTTCAGCTCTACTTGAATCTAAAGGAGAAACTGATTAAAGAGGAATGTCTCTACTTTATTCCGAGAGGGTGTTTTCATCGTTTGTATGCCACTTCGGATAAGGCTGTAGAGCATTCTTTTTGTTTTCGTTTGGAGGACTTGTCTTTTATAGCGGGAGACTTTTTGGAGGATGCTTTTTTTTCCCCGCTTCGGGAAAGAAAGCGATTCTATCCGGAAGAAATCAGCTTAAATGATATGGGATTTATTGACACCGTACAGTGCTTTCCCGTTTGGTGCAGTATTTTCATAAACATGGAAGCTGTGACAAGAGTATCGAGTCGAGTAAAGAATATCGTGTTCGCGGGGTGGCGGAAATCTTGTATGTTCGCGCGGAACTTCTGCATCTTTTTTCCATTCTGGAAGGAATGGGGCTCATTCGGGATAAATGTCCCTTAGAAGAGGAGAAGAAGGCGGAGCTTCTGAAAGCCTGCATTCTGTATATGGAGGAACATTATACGGAAAAGCTCTACATTCGCGATTTATCTTCGATTTGTCAGCTGAATGAGCAGTATTTTACCCGTTTTTTTGGAAGTCATGTCGGCGTGTCTCCTCTGGAGTACCTGAACCGCTATCGGGTAAAGAAGGCGACCGCTATGATCTGTTCTTCGGAAGAGAAAATCATCGATATTGCCAAGAAAACCGGCTTTCATAACCAGGGAAATTTTATTAAGACCTTTAAGACAGTGATGGGGGAAACGCCCATGCAGTATAGAAAGAGAGAGGGAAAATGACGTATTATTATCCGGCAATTATTCGGAAGAAAAACAATCAGTACAGAGTCGATGTAATCGACCTCGCAGGCTGTTACGGAGAAGGAAAGGACAAGGCGGATGCCTTGGAGGATGCCAGAGAGGCGGGAGTGAACTGGCTCCTCGTGGAGTCCGAAGACGGAATGGACTTTCCGAAACAGACGCATCTTGATGATATCTCTTTGGAAGAGGGAGAAGAGAAGACCATGCTCGCCTTCCTGATGCCGAAAGAAGGATGGGAGGAATAGGAAAGCGGGATTTCGTATGAGACAGTAGAACGAATTTTAAAAGAAAAGGAAAGTTATATTTGGTGAAAATTCACCTCTTGTCACCCTATCCGATTTTTGCTATACTCTTTCGGAAAATTGAGCAGGATAGGAGGGGAATGTGAGTAAGGTACTTCTTCAAAACGGTTACTTGTATACCAGAGAAGGCATTGAGAAAGCGGATGTATTGCTTTCCGATGGAAGACTTTTTCTTCATTTTTCTAAAAATAATATTGGCGACGTTCCCATTTTCGACATGAGTGGGAAGTTGATTGTTCCGGGCTTTGTAGATGTTCACGTACATCTTAGAGAGCCCGGTTTTTTTGTATAAGGAAACAATAAAAGACAGGGGACGGAGGCGGCTGCCCATGGCGGATATACGGCTATCTGCGCCATGCCGAACCTGAACCCGCCGCCTTCGAGCCCGGAGAATCTTGCCGTTGAGCTGGATGCCATAAAAAAGGATGCCTGTATCAAGGTGTATCCCTATGGAACCATAACGAGGGAACAGAAGGGAAGAGGCAGTCTTTCCGATATGGTCGGACTCGCGCCGTATGTGATTGCCTTCTCCGACGACGGAAAAGGCATGCAGGATGAGGGGCTCATGCTGGAAGCAATGATTCAGGCGGAGGCGCTGGGAAAAGCGATTGTAGCGCACTGCGAAGACGAAGCGGAGCTCCGTCCCGGCGGATGCATTCACGATGGCGCTTTTGCCGAGGCGCACGGATATACCGGGATCAACTCCGCTTCCGAGTGGAAGCAGGTAAAGCGGGACATTCGTCTTGCCGAGGAAAGCGGTGCACAGTATCACATCTGCCATATATCCACGAAGGAATCCGTACAGCTCCTTCGCGAAGGAAAAAAGAGAGGGGTGAAGGTGACCGGAGAAACCGGGCCGCACTATCTGATGTTTACCGATCGGGATCTGGAAGAGGACGGGAAGTGGAAGATGAATCCGCCGATTCGGGAGGAAGCGGATAGAGAAGCCTTAATTAGAGGAATACAGGACGGTACCATAGATTGTTTGATTACGGACCATGCCCCGCACAGTGCGGAGGAGAAAAGCAAGGGTCTTGCCGGCTCCTCTTTCGGGATTGTCGGCCTGGAAACGGCTTTTGCTTCGATGTTTCACAATATGGTACTTCGGAATCCTCTGGATAAGGACCCGTTACGGGTGGACCTAAGAAAAGCGAAGTGCACGGCGGCGGAAGCCTTGTCTGAAAAGGGGAAGGCGGAATACGGCGCGATTTCTCTTTACCGCCTTCTGGAACTGATGTGTACAAGACCGAGGGAGATCTTCCCGATACGCGGACCGAAATATATCGAGGACGGCGTAGAAGCGGATATCACCGTCTTGGATTTAGACGCCTGCTATCCGGTGGATACCGCACAGTTTTATTCGAAGGGAAAGAGCACACTCTTCTCCGGACAGGAAGTGCAGGGGAAGGTTTTAAAGACCTATTATCAGGGAGAAGAGGTTTATGATTTTGAGAAAGGCATCCTGTTTCAGCAGTAAGAGAAAGAGATTCTGCTGAAACGGGTAGAAAAAGTATAGCGATTAAGCAGGGAGAGAAAACGGCAGAGTTTTGTTTTGGAGCGAGACAAATCCTGCAAGGAAGTATAGAGAAACGAGGAGAAATGGCGGCAAAAGAGTGTGAGTTTAAGATTCTGGAGAACCGATTGATTGCAAGGGATGTTTTCCTTCTTCGTCTGGATGGAGACTGTTCTGCCTTTTCCGGAGCGGGACAGTTTTGCGAGATACGGATTCCGGGAAAATATCTTCGCAGACCGATTTCGGTTTGCGATATTGCGGAGAATACCTTGACTTTAATATATAAGGTAATGGGAGAAGGAACGGAAGAACTTTCTTTTATGGAGGAAGGAGAGTACCTTCCCGTCCTGACCGGTTTGGGTAACGGCTATGACCTTTCGGCGTGCCCGAATAATCCGGTACTTGCCGGAGGAGGAGTCGGCGTACCTCCCCTGTATTTTTTATGCAAAAAACTGATTGAAGCGGGAAAGCATCCCTATGTGGCGCTGGGTTTCCGCTCGAAAGAGGATGTCTTCTTTCTGGAAGAGTTTCGCGCTCTGGGGGTTCCGGTCAATCTCGTTACGGAGGACGGCAGTGCCGGACAGAAGGGCTTTGTAACCTCTATCCTGGGAGACCATCGTTATGCCTTTTCCTGCGGGACCGGAAGCGATGCTCCGCGCGGTGTATGAGATGGTGGAGGACGGACAGTTCAGCTTTGAAGAACGGATGGGTTGCGGATTTGGCGCCTGCATGGGCTGCTCCCGGAAGATGCGCTCCGGAATGAAACGCATCTGTACGGATGGTCCGGTATTTCCATGGAAGGAGATTGTATGGTAAGCATCAAGACAAGACTTTCCGGAATCGAATTGGACAATCCGGTTATACCGGCTTCGGGTACCTTTGCTTTCGGAGAAGAGTTTCAGCAGTTTTATGACTTGAATATTCTGGGCTCGATTTCCTTCAAAGGCACGACGGTGGAAGAACGTCCGGGAAATGCCCTTCCGCGCATTGCGGAGTGCCCTGCCGGAATGTTGAATTCTGTAGGCTTACAGAATCCCGGCGTGAAGAAGGTCGTAGAAGAAGAGCTTCCGCGACTCGGGAAGATTTTTCATAAGCCGCTGATTGCCAATATATCCGGCTTTTCCATAGAAGATTTTTCCCTCCTTTCCGAAGCGATGGATCAGGTGGAAAATGTTGGGATTCTCGAAGTGAATATCTCCTGCCCGAATGTATCGCACGGCGGAATGGCGTTCGGCACGGATCCGAAATCCGTGGAGGCGGTATGTCGGGCGGTGAAGGAAAAAACCGAAAAAGCCGGTATACATGAAGTTGAGCCCGAATGTAACGGATATTACGGAGATGGCGAGGGCGGCGGAGAGTGCCGGCGCGGACGGCATCGCCCTGATCAACACGGTGCTCGGGATGCGGATTGATATTCGAAAAAGAAAGGCCGTCCTTGCAAACAAGGTAGGGGGGTATTCCGGTCCGGGAATCTTCCCGATTGCGGTTCGTGCCGTGTATCAGGTGCATCAGGCAGTGAAGCTTCCGCTGATTGGGATGGGAGGAATCCGTAACGCCGGTGATGTGGTAGAGATGATGATGGCGGGGGCGAGTGCCGTGGAAATCGGTGCGGAAAATCTCGTGCATCCCCATGTATGTGAAGAAATCATAGAAGAGCTTCCCTTACTTTGCGAGGAACTCAGAATAGAGGATATTCAGGATATCATCGGAATCATTTAGAAAGGGCAGGAAAGAAGATGGGAAAGGATGTTATGGTGGCACTCGATTTTCCGAGTGGAGAAGAGGCGCTTCGCTTTTTGGACTTGTTTCAAAAGGAGGAGAGAAAGCCTTATGTGAAGGTCGGGATGGAACTCTTCTATAGCGAAGGGCCGGAAATCGTTCGAAAAATCAAGAAAAGAGGACATTCGATTTTTCTGGATCTGAAACTGCATGACATTCCGAATACGGTAAAAGGCGGCATGCGTTCTCTTCGGGACCTCGGGGTGGATATGACGAACCTGCACGCTTCCGGCGGAATAGAAATGATGAGAGAGGGGATGGAAGGCCTTTCCGGAGAAGGACAGGGGGAGCGTCCGCTTCTCATTGCGGTGACGCAGCTGACTTCCACAGACCAGAGAACCCTGGAGGAAGAGCTTCTTATTCGGGAAGAAATGAAGAAGGTCGTTCTGCATTACGGAGAAAATGCAAAGAAGGCGGGGCTGGACGGCGTGGTTTGTTCTCCATGGGAGGCAAAGGAGATTCATGAGAAACTCGGAAAAGACTTCCTCACGATTACCCCGGGAGTCCGCTTTAAAGGGGGAACGGTAGGAGACCAGAAGCGGGTAATGAGCCCGGAAGAAGCGAAAGAAGCCGGTTCGGATTACATCGTGATGGGGCGTCCCATTACGAAGGCGGAGAATCCGGTAGAAGCGTATCGGGAAGCGGTAAGACAGTTCTGTGACTAGGCTTTTATTCGGAGAAGAAACTTGGAAATAGGATAGGAGGAAAAGATGAGTAGAAAAGAAGAAATTGCAGAGGCGCTGTTGTCCATTCAGGCAGTGTTTTTACGGCCGAAGGATCCCTTTACCTGGGCGTCGGGGATTCATTCCCCCATTTATTGTGACAATCGCCTGACGCTCTCTTTTCCGGAGGTCAGAAGGAAGATTGAGAAAGGACTTGCCGAATTGGTACGGGAACATTTTCCGGAAGCAAGCGCCCTTTTCGGGACATCCACGGCGGGAATTGCCCATGCGGCACTCACTGCGGAGATTTTGGATCTACCGATGGGCTATGTCAGAGGTTCCGCGAAGGATCACGGCAGACAGAATCAGATTGAGGGCGCACTCAGTGAAGGACAGCCGGTCGTAGTTGTGGAAGATCTCATTTCTACGGGCGGTTCCGTTATCGATTGTGTGGAGGTGCTTCGGAAAATGGAGCCAAGGTGCTCGGGGTGGTCAGCATTTTCACCTACGGCATGGAGAAGGGGAAGAAACGTCTTAAAGAGGCCGATGTAGAGAACTATTCCCTCTGTGACCTGGATTCTCTTCTTCCCGTTGCGGCAGGAAAGGGCTATATCGAGGAGAAGGAAGTAGCGAAACTCCTTCGCTTCCGGGATAATCCTTCCGATGAGTCCTGGATGCAGGAATAAGGGGATAATGCAAGAAAAGAGGAAAGACAGAGCAGCCAAGGCTATGCAAGAAGAAAAGAATAAAGACAGAGCAGCCAAGGCTATGCAATGGGTAGTTGGTCCGGTTTACCGGATTATCTATATAACGTAAAAGGATGATAAGAAAGGACAAAAGGATGGAGAAAAATCGCAGTATCATTAACATTTTGGACTTGAGTGTGGAGGAACTGGATGAACTCATGGCACTTGCAGACAAGATTGAAGCAAAGCCGGAGAATTACTGGGAACGTTGTAAGCATAAGAAGCTCGCGACCCTCTTCTTTGAACCGTCTACCAGAACCAGACTGTCCTTTGAGGCGGCAATGCTGGAACTCGGCGGCTCCGTCCTCGGATTTGCCGGAGCGGCAAGCTCTTCCGCTGCTAAGGGAGAAAGTGTAGCGGACACCATCGCAACGGTTTCCAACTATGTGGACATTATCGCGATGCGTCATCCGAAAGAGGGTGCACCGGTTGTTGCGGCAAATCACACCACCGTACCCTTTATCAATGCGGGAGACGGCGGACATTTTCATCCGACACAGACCCTGGCAGACCTTCTTACCATCCATAGAACCTTAGGAAAGTTGAGCGGCTTGACCATCGGTGTTTGTGGAGACCTGAAGTTCGGTCGTACCGTACACTCCTTAATCGACGCGATGCTCCGTTACCCGAATAACCGCTATATCTTAATCTCTCCGGAAGAACTGAGACTGCCGGAATACGAAATCGAGAAGTTGAAAGAAGCCGGAGCGGAGTTTAAGGAAACGAAGGATCTGGAGGCATCGATTCCGGAACTGGATATCCTCTATATGACGAGAGTGCAGAAAGAGCGTTTCTTCAACGAAGAGGATTATCTCCGTCTGAAAGACATCTATGTGCTGACACCGGAGAAGTTGAAGAATGCGAAGGAAAGCCTGGGCATTCTCCATCCGCTTCCCCGTGTCAACGAGATTTCCGTACAGGTGGATCAGGATAAGAGAGCAAAATACTTCTACCAGACGCTTTGCGGAAAGCAGATGCGTATGGCTTTGATTCTGAAACTGCTGGGATTGGATAAGGATTAGTTTTGGAAAGTTAGAGTGAAGGAAGCCTTTACTAAGAAAGAGTCGTTAAGAAAGAATCGCAAAGAAAAAAGGAGAAGCAATTATGAAGATAGACGGGATTGAAAATGGAATCGTTTTAGATCATATTAAGGCCGGAAAGAGCATGCTGGTGTACCATTATCTGGGACTGGAAAAGTTGCAAAGCCCGGTTGCCCTGATTCAGAACTGTTCTTCCGGGAAAATGGGAAAGAAGGATATCGTTAAGATTGCGGAAAATATTGACCTGGATCTGAATGTTCTCGGCTATATTGACCCGGGGATTACGGTCAACTATATTAAAGACGGAAAGAGAGTGGATAAGCAAGCTTATCCCTTCCGGAAACCTTGAAAGATGTCCTGCATTGTAAGAATCCGCGTTGCATCACTTCTACGGAGCAGGAGTTGCCCCATATTTTCAAGAGAATCGAGGGAAAAAACAGACAGTATCGTTGCATCTATTGTGATACAATAGCGAAGAACGATGAGTTGGAATAAAGCAGTATAGGGTTTTTGTCCGCTCCTGAAATTCAGATTTTTGGGAGCGGATTTTTTTAGAAACGGGAAGAGAGTGCGGTATGCGGACTCGTTTCAGAAAGAGGAACAGTATGGAGAACTACAGTTTACACGAGCGAAGAGCCGGAATTTTGATGCCGATTTTTTCCTTGCCGGGAAAATACGGCATTGGAAGTTTTTCCAAAGAGGCGCGGGAGTTTGTTCATTTTCTAAAGAAAGCGGGGCAGAGTTACTGGCAGATTTTGCCGATGGGACCGACCGGCTATGGAGACTCGCCCTATCAGAGCTTTTCGACTTTCGCCGGGAATCCTTATTTTATTGATTTGGATACGTTGCTTTCCGAAGGGCTCTTAAAGAAAGAGGAATTGGAAGGCCTCTCGTTCTCCGATTTGGAAGACCGTGTAGACTACGGGAAGCTCTATACCTTGCGGTTTCCGGTGCTGGATAAAGCGGTGCGTCGTTTTTTAGAGCGTATAGAGAAGGCGGAAGGAAAGAAAGAGAAAGAGGAATATCAACTTTTCCTGGAAGAAAATGCGCATTGGCTTCCGTCTTATGCCGCGTTTATGGCAAAGAAGATGCCCTATTCTTCCGTATTTCATGAGGTCTGTCAGTTCCTCTTCTTCCGGCAGTGGATGGCGCTGAAAGCGTATGCCAATGCCGAGGGAATCCGTATCATCGGGGATATTCCGATCTATGTGTCGATGGATTCCTCGGATGTACTGGACCATCCGGACTTATTCCAGCTGGAGGCTGTCGATTCTTCCGGAAAGGAGCGGAGTGCGGGAGAGAAGCGAGATGCATCTTCCGGGAAGAAGGAGGCGGCATATCGCCCGAAAGCGGTGGCAGGATGTCCGCCGGATGCCTTTGCGGAAAATGGACAACTCTGGGGGAATCCCCTTTATGACTGGGAAAAACAGGAAGAAACAGGCTACCGTTGGTGGATTGCACGACTCAGGCACTGCTTCACCCTTTATGATATTGTGCGGGTAGACCATTTTCGCGGCTTTGATGAATATTATTCCATACCGTACGGTGATGAAAATGCGAAGCGCGGACACTGGGAGAAAGGGCCGGGGATGAAGCTCTTTCATGCGGTGCAGGAAGCGCTCGGAAAGAAAGAGGTCATTGCGGAGGATCTTGGTTATGTGACCGAGTCTGTCAAACAGTTGGTTAAGGACAGCGGCTATCCCGGAATGAAACTCCTGGAATTTGCTTTTGATTCGAGAGAAAGCGGAGATTACCGCCCGAACACCTGGACAGAGAATACAGTCTGCTATACCGGTACGCATGACAACCAGGTCTTGAAGGACTGGTTTCTGGAAATTCTTCCGGAAGACAGGCAGATGGCGGCAGAGTATACGGGAAAAACGGTAGAGGAACTCCTGTCCATGGACTATGTGGATTATTTTATTGCAATGACCCTGGAGGCGAAGTCCAATACGGCAATTATCCCTTTACAGGACTATTTGCATAAGGGAAAAGAAGCGAGAATCAATACCCCGTCGGTGCTCGGAAACAACTGGAGCTACCGGTTTTTGAAAGAGGATTTTACGGAGGCGCTCGCGGAAAAGATTCGAAAAATGACAGAGGAGAGCGGAAGGCTTTCAGAGAAAGCGCGATAGACAGGCAGAGCGGAAGGTTTTCAGCTAAAAGATAGGAAGCTAAAACATAAAGATTTAGAGCGTGCAAACGATAGGAATGGGAAATGTTTAAAAATGCATTGTATTACCGAGAAGAGCGAGAGGGGTACCTTGCGCGGGTACTTTCTTCCGTGGAACTGCCCGGCAAGGAAAAAGCAATATGGGAGAAGAGAGTAGGGCGTAAGTTTCCTGCTCTTTTTCTTCTTACTCTTTCAGAGAATCCCTTCTATCCCGAAGGGGGAGGACAGGCTCCGGACAGAGGAACCGTCGACGGGGAAGAAGTTCTTTTCGTGAAAGAAAGAGAGGGAACGGAGAAGAAGGAAAGCGCGGAGGATCCGTATGCGGAGAGGAAAGCGAGCAGCAAGAGGAAATAGGGCAGCAGGAGGAAATAGGGCAGCAGGAGGAAATAGGGCAGCAGGAAGAAATAGAGATTCTGATAGGGAAGGACTTTCCGCTAGGGAAGGAAGTGCTTTGCAAGGTGGATTTTGCTTTCCGCAGACATCAGTCCGAGAACCATAGTGGAGAGCATCTTCTCGCCGGCCTGATTCATTCCCGTTTTGGCTACAATAATGTAGGATTTCACATGGAGCTTGGCGGGGAGAATCCGCATGTTACGGTGGATTTTAACGGGGCGCTTTCCGAACAGGAGATCGAAGAACTGGAAAGAGAAGTGAATGCGGTCATCCGGCGGAATATTCCGGTAGAAGAGCGATATGTGGAGGAAGAGAAAGAAAAAGAGGAAAGAAAAAAAGGAAGAAAGAAAAAAGAAGAAAAGGGAGAGGAAGAGGAAAAGGGAGAAGAAAGGAAAGAGGAGCCGGAATTTCGACAAAAGAAAGCGCTGTCCGGCGTCGTGCGTGTCATTTCTTTCCCCGGTGTGGACAGTTGTGCCTGCTGTGGAACCCATGTGAAGCGGACAGGGGAAATCGGGCTTTTCAAAGTTCTCTCTCATGAAAAACACAGGGAAGGCACCAGACTCTTTCTTCTTTCCGGCGAGCTGGCCTTTCTCGATACGGAGAAGAAGGAGAAAGTGCTTCTTTCCGTGAGCCAAGGCCTGAGTACGGATTATGCAAGTCTCTCTTCTCGAATCGATAAGCTTAAGGCGCAGGGAGAAGAGGAAAAGCAAAGACGAATCCGTCTTGCCCTTGCTGCGGCGGAAAGCTTGGGGAAGGCGTACCGGGGAGAGTGCGGTTCTATCCTGGGAAGCCCGTTGGAGAGCGCTTCCCTATGGTTTTATGGAAGACAAGACCTGGTTTTCTTTCATTTTCCGGATTATGAGATGATTCTTTTAAATAAAGTCTGTGAACTGTTAAAGCGCTATGTGCATACGGACTTTTTCTGCTTTTTCTTCTCGAACGGAAGAGGAATGGCAGTTTGCGGGAACAGGGAACGGAAGGCTTTTTGGAACGCTTTGCCGCATGGAAACAGGCGGGAAAGCTAAGCGGCGGCGGAAAAAGAAGAGATGGTACAGGGGCGCTTTCAGGGAACTGCAGCGATGCTGAACCAATGGATAGAAGAAAAGGGCTAGCGTTTTTTTCTACTGAAAAACGCAACTCCGGGAAGGACATTTCTCTCATTTATTCAGTGAAAAAGAACATAAACTTTCAAAAATGCTTGTGAAACTTTACAAAAATTGTATAATTATTAAAGCAAATTAGGTGAAAAGTGCTAAAAAAATTTATCAAAGAAAAATAGCACGATAGTAAAGACACAAGAATGATGCAGAAAAGCACACTTGTGCAGGAGGGTTTATGAAGAGAAAGGCTTTATCGCTGTTGTTGGCTCTAAGTATGAGCGCTTCTTTATTGGCCTGCGGGAATAAAAGTGCAGGAAAAGAAGAAAAGACGACATCCGGAGCGGAGAAGACGGGAGAGAACAAAGCTTCCGCCGGAGGAAGTGGAGATTTTGCAGGGCAGAAGTTAACCGTGCTTTATATGTCCGGTGTGTATGCGGATGCTGCGAAGTCGATGGTGAAAGAGTTCGAGGATAAAACAGGAGCAACGGTCGACGTGATTGATATGCCTTATACGGAACTGCATCAGAAAATGCTTTTGGATTTTACGAGTGGAGCGGGAACCTATGATGTGGTTGACGTAGCGAGTCAGTGGGATGGAGAGTTTGCACCGTATCTTACGGACTTACAGCCGAACATGGAGAAGGACGGTGTAAAAGCGGATGATTTTATCGACAATGTGATTGCGAATTCCGGAAAGTGGCAGGACAAGTACGTTGGTATTCCGAACGCCTCCACTCCGCAGCTTTTTGCCTACAGAACAGATATTTTCCCGAACGGTTTACCGGATACTTGGGAGAAGTACAGAGAAGAACTGAAGAAAGTTACGAAGAAGGATGAGGGATTTTACGGCGCATCCATTTCCGGAATCACCGGACAGCTTGGCGGAGTCTTTGATTATGTCCTTTGGTCTATGGGAGGTGCATGGGCTACAGAGGATTGGAAAGTGAGCATTGATTCCCCGGAAACAAGGAAAGCATTGGAGCACTTAAACAGTTTGCAGGAATCTCTGGATCCGAACTGGTTAAACTGGGGAACAGATCAGTCTATTCAGGCTTTCCTGAATGGAGATGCCGCAGTTTGTGAGACTTGGCCGACTTTGGGACTGGTGCAGGATGCGGATAATCCCGATAAGTCTAAAGTTGTTGGAAAATGGGCGCTCTCCGTTATTCCGAAGGAGAAAACCGGCATTACCTTACTCAGTGCGTGGGATTGTGCTATTCCGGAAGGCTCTAAGAACAAAGAACTGGCATGGGAATGGATTAAGATGTACACGAGCTTGGAGAAGCAGGATAGTTTTTACAAGGACTACGGGATTCTCTCTCCGAGAAAGGCTTTCTGGGAAGAAGACGGCATCAAGGGTACCTACATGGATACCGTAAGAGAAGCATTGGATACGGCAAATATGTGGTGGAGAGTCGCCGCTTCCACACAGGTTGATACGAGCTTCAATACTTTGATTTCCGCTTATCTCTCCGGACAGACGGACCTGGAGACGACTGTAAAGGAGATGAAAGCCGCAGTCGAAGAAGCTTTACAGCAGGCTCCGCCGGAAGAAGGCACCAAAAACTATAATCATTAGAGACCAACTCTCCACCGGAGAGTTGTCCGTCGAAGACGGATGTTTCTCAAGTATTATGTAAGGGGATTCCTTGGAATCCCCTTTTTCAAAGAATTATGGTATAGAAAAGGTTGAATAAGATGGACTATCAAGTAAAAATAAAGAGTAGAGGAAATGGAGATAGAGTATGGTCCTGGATTTTTTTGGTTCCTACCATCATATTTTCTGGGATTTACAGCACTTCTTCCTTTGCTGTATTCTCTGTATCTCAGTTTATTTCAGTATAAAATTAACCTCCCGAATGCGATACCGAAGTTTATCGGTTTAGGAAATTATATTCGTCTGTTTCATGATAAAAATCTTGCAGTCAGTGTCGGAAATACGGTTCTCTTTGCCTTTATTTCTGTGAGCCTTGAACTGGTTCTTGGCGTAGTAGCGGCAATGATGCTTTGCGGAACGGAGAAAATCTATCGTATTTTTACTTCCCTTCTGCTGATACCGATGATTATGGCACCGGTAGCAATTGGTACTTTGTTCCGGATGATGCTGGACGGAAGTACCGGAATTATCAATTACTTTTTGCATTTCCTGTCCGTGCCCCGCATTAACTGGCTGAGCAATCCGAAGACGGCAATGCCGGCGGTAATATTTGTCAATGTTTGGCAGTTAATTCCCTGGGTTTGTATCATTACCATGGCGGGACTGAAATCTCTGCCGCAGGATGCCTTAGAGGCGGCAAGAGTGGATGGAGCGAAGAATCATCATATTTTCTTCTCCATCGTACTGCCGATGATTAGTCCCTTACTGATGATTGTCTTTATGCTCCGCTTCGTGGATGCATTTAAAGTTTTTGACACGATTTATACGATGACGAACGGCGGTCCGGGCAATGCGACCGAAATGCTCCCGAACTACATTTATAAGCAAGGATTAAAATTCTTTGATGCGGGATACACCGCTTGCCTTGCGATGGCATTTGTATTGGTTATGACCGTTTTTAGCGTGATTTTCCTACATTGGAGAAAGAAAGTGGAGGAGAAAGTATTATGATGAAAAGAAAACAGGCCTCCATGGTTCATGATGTTTTAGGAAATATTGCTGGACGACCATTCCGCTATATCTTTACGACTTGTCTGATGCTGACTGTACTTTTTCCTCTATATTGGTTACTAAGCAGTTCTTTTAAGATTCGCGCAGAATATTTGGCAAATCCGCCTATTTTGTTTCCGCACGTCTTTACCTTGGAAAACTTTAAAACTGTTTTTTCTATGAATGGGCTGGGCAAGCAGTTCATGAATTCTCTCATAGTGAGTCTTGTATCTACGGTGATTTCCGTGCTTTTCGGATCCATGGCTGCGTATAGTCTTGTTCGGGGAAAGTTTTCCAATATTACAAGACAGGCATTCGGAATCTGGTTTATGATTCAGAAGATGTATCCGGCGATTGCCACCGCTATTCCCATTTATCTGGTCATGCGGAAGTTGCAGCTAATTGATACTTTACCGGCACTCATTATCATGAATACCAGTTTCAATCTGCCACTGGTCATTTGGCTTATGATGGGATTCTTTTCTCAAGTTCCGGTCGAAATGGAAGAGTCGGCACGAATTGACGGATGCAGCTTTCTGACTCGGTTTTTCTATGTTGTTTTTCCGGTAACGAAGTCGGGGATCGTGGCATCTGCCATCCTTGCGTTTGTGGGGGCATGGAATGAGTTCCTTTTTGCCGTAATTTTAAGTATCAATAAGGCGAAAACCTTACCGGTAGTGATTGCAGGCTTCATTACAGATAAAGGACTGGATTGGGGACCGATGGCGGCGACTTCTTTGGTCAGCCTCCTTCCCGTCTTGGTGCTCGTTTACCTCTGTCAGAAACAATTCGTCGAAGGCCTCGCAATGGGTGCTGTTAAGGGCTAGCGTTTTTCTTCAGAAAAACGCAGCCCGTGGAAGACCAGCTCTCAGAAAGAGACTTCGTACAGGTAGATAATAATAGGTCATCTATGCTATATTGCATCATAGATGGCCTAAAATAATGGCTTGGAACGAGAAGGGCTAGAGCATCCCGCTTAGAGGAGAGACGATGAGCAAAACGACGACCAAAATGGCGATTGCCTTTGCATTTAAAGAACTGCTTTCGGAGAAGGCACTGGACAAAATTACGGTGCAGGAGATTGCGGAAAAGTGTGAGATGAACCGAAAGACCTTTTATTATCATTTTCACGATGTACTGGAACTGTGTGAGTGGATTTGTGAGAGCGATGCGGAGAAGGCGTTGCAGGAAAAACCGACCTATGAGACTTGGCAGGAAGGTTACCTGACCATCTTTCAGATGATCCGAAAGGATCGCTCTTTTATTCTGAATATCTATCGACACATGCCAAGAGAGTATCTGTATCGCTATCTGTATAAGGTGACTTTTCGTCTGCTTTATGATGTTTTGGAGGAGAAGGCGGAGGGGATGCTGCTTCGGGAGGAAGATAAGAAATTTATTGCGGACTTTTATAAATACGGTTTTGTCGGTCTCCTACTGGAATGGATTGATACGGGGATGAAGGAGGAACCGGAAAAAATCGTGACAAGGCTCAACTCTTTAATAGAGGGAACCTTTGAGAAAGCACTCGGAAATGCCAAGATTGGGAGCGGAGGGAATCGGAGAGAACATGGCAGTTCTTAGTGCGGAGGGAAGGATTGCATACGTGCTGCCTTTCACGGTGTCGGATTTTTAGACATTTCTCCGCTTTTGTCCCAAAATAGCACAGTTTCATCGGCTTGTCGTATAACACGACAGGCCTTTTATTTTACCCGTAGAAATGGTGGAAGGAGAGAAATACAATAGCACCCGAAAGCTGGAGTTTAATTTCTTTAAAAAATTAGAGAAACTTACATATTTCTTTTGCTATTTCAATATATTGAAGTATAGTATAGAGATAGAAAACGAGAAGAAAGACTACAGAAGAAGAGCAGGGAAACCGTTGTTGAACAAGGAGAGAGGAGAAGAACCATGTATTACGGAGCGGGAAATTATGAAGCATTTGCAAAACCGGAGAAGCCGGAAGGTGCGGACAGGAAGTCGGCGTATATTATCGGAACAGGCCTTGCGGGGCTTTCCGCAGCATTTTATCTCGTGCGGGACGGGCAGGTAAAGGGAGAGCGCATTCATCTTCTGGAGAAGCTGGAACTTGCAGGAGGCAGCTGTGACGGACGAAAGGATGTGACAAAAGGCTTCTATATGCGTGGCGGAAGAGAGATGGATAACCACTTCGAGTGTATGTGGGATATGTACAAGGATGTACCTTCCATTGAGACGCCGAATGTTACCGTACTGGACGAGTATTATTGGTTGAACAAGCATGACCCGAATTATTCGCTTTGTCGTGCCACGGTGAACTGCGGAAAAAATGCACATACGGACGGGCAGTTTAAGTTGGATAAGAAGTCCGCGCTTGCCCTTGCAAAACTTTTCATGACCAAAGAGCAGGATCTGGAGGATAAGAAAATCAGTGACGTTCTTCCGGCTTCCTTCTGGGATACCAACTTTCTGGCTTTACTGGCAGACGATGTTTGCTTTCCAGAAATGGTCTTCCGCTCTGGAGATGAAGCGCTATCTCTGCCGTTTTTGCCACCATATCGACGGTCTTCCGGACTTTACCGCTCTTCGTTTCACAAGATATAATCAGTACGAGAGCATGATTTTACCGCTCGTAAAATATCTGGAAAGCCACGGTGTTTCCGTAGAGTTCGGCATGGATGTGAAGAACGTGGTGATTCAGGAGGAAAACGGGAAAAAGGTAGCCAAGCAGATTGTCTATAAGAAGGATGGAAAATGGGATAGCATTGACCTGATTCCGGATGATCTTGTTTTCATTACGAACGGTTGCTGTACGGACACTTCCTGCTACGGAACACAGGATAGTGCGCCGGATTTATCGCAGATTGAAAATGGTTCCGGCGAGTCCTGGGACTTATGGAAAAATATTGCGAAACAGGCGACACACGGAGAGTACGGCAATCCGGATAAGTTCTGCACGGATACCGCAAAAACAAACTGGATGAGTGCTACGGTAGAAACCAAGGATGAGGAAATCATCCAGAAGATTATGGATATCTGTAAGAGAGATCCGAGAAAAGGAAAGGTTACGACCGGCGGAATCGTTACGGTAAAGGATAGCGTGAATAACTGGTATCTGTCCTGGACGATTAACAGACAGCCCCAGTTCAGAGCGCAGGATAAGGATACGGTCCTGATCTGGGTGTATGCTCTAAGTACCGATAAGGAAGGAAACTTCGTGAAGAAGCCGATGCGGGAGTGCAGCGGTGCGGAGGTTTGCGAAGAGTGGCTCTATCATATTGGACTGGATAAGAGAAAGATAGAGGACTATGCGAAGAATCGTTGCAATACCACCACCTGTTTTATGCCATACATCAATGCCTTCTTCCAGCCGAGAAAAGAGAAGGACAGACCGAAAATTGTGCCGAAGAATGCGGTCAATTTTGCCTTTATCGGACAGTTTGCGGAAACTCCGCGTGACACCATTTTCACGACAGAATACTCTATCCGTACCGGTATGGAAGCGGTTTATACGCTGATGAATGTGGATCGTGCCGTTCCGGAGGTTTGGGCTTCCAAGTACGATATTCGGGAACTTCTCCGCTCTGCCTATTATGCGATTGATAAGAAACCGCTTAGTAAGATGCCGCTTAGCTGGAAGGAAAAAATAGCCTGGAATCTCGCCCGGAAGTTCACGAAAGGGGTACTGATTTTGAAACTCCTTCTGAAGGAAAGCGGACTCTGGTAGACGGATTCCGCATCCGGAAGAGCTTTATAGAAGGGACTGAAAAGAACAGTTATTTTTCAGTCCCTTTTCTGTTCTTCTTAAAAAAACTTGACAGAGAAAAAGACGAGTGTTAGAATCTGGAAATCCCAGTAATATTCTAGGAATTGAAGGAGAAAATCATGCATACCTTTTCGGAAAACACGGTTATGATGAGCTGCTGTTGCTCTATGAATGCGTATTCGTAGGGCTTTTTGCAGTGTGTGTTTTTCCGTTTTGGGGAGTGGCTGCGAAGCCGCTCCTTTTTTTATGTTTAACGGGTACCGGGCGTGATGCCGGGAAATCTCGTTTGTCTTCTTCGGAAAAGAAAGTAGCGTAAGGGAGAAAGAGAGAGGAGCTAAGGTTTGGATTTTCAGTTTATCGAAAAATATGTACCGCTTTATGTCGTTGCGGGAAAACTGACTTTGTGTATAGCGTGCATCGGCATCGTACTGTCCATTTTGATTGGGATTCTTGCCAGTGCGGTACTGTATTACAGAATCCCGCTTTTAAAGAGATTGGTCTCTGTTTATGTGGAGCTCAGTAGAAATACACCGCTTTTGGTCCAGCTCTTTTTTCTGTATTTTGGCTTACCGAAGATTGGAATTCGCTGGAGTTCGGAAGTTTGCGGTATCGTCGGGCTCTCGTTTCTCGGCGGTGCCTATATGACGGAAAGTTTTCGGGCGGCACTCAGTACGGTGGAAAAGGGGCAGTTGGAATCGGCAAAATCCCTTGGACTGAATCCCATACAGATTTTGCGATATGTGCTTCTTCCGGAAGCACTCACAGTTGCCGTTCCTTCGATTGTTGCGAATATGATTTTCCTGATCAAAGAGACCTCGGTTTTTAGCGGCATTGCGCTGAAGGATCTGATGTATGAAGCCAAGGACTTAATCGGTCTTTACTATAAGACGGAAGAATCGCTCGTCATGTTGGTTGTCGCCTATCTCATTTTACTTCTTCCGGTTTCCATACTGGGAACCGTCTTGGAAAGGAGAGTAAAGAATGTTCGAACATAATGCGATTTCTATTCTTTTTCAGGGAAATAACTTCCTGCGACTCTTGAAAGGACTTGGCGTTACCCTGGAAATCAGCCTGTTCTCCGCTCTTTTCTCGATTCCTCTGGGAGTTCTCTTTGGGATGTTCATGAGAAGAAAAGGAATGGTTTCCCGGGTGCTATCCCGTCTATATCTTGATTTTATCCGGATTATGCCGCAGCTCGTTCTTCTTTTTATTGTTTACTTCGGCAGTGCCAGAGCTTTTGCCGTGAATTTCTCCGGAGAAGTGGCTTCCGTCTTCGTTTTCGTCCTTTGGGGAACGGCGGAAATGGGGGACCTTGTGCGCGGAGCCATTGACAGCATTCCGGGGCATCAGTGGGAATCGGCGAAAGCTCTGGGACTGAGTAGGGGGCAGACGGAACGCTATATCATTTTGCCCCAGACGGTACGAAGGCTGATTCCGCTGTCCATGAACTTACTGACCAGAATGGTGAAGACCACTTCCCTCGTCGTATTAATCGGGGTGGTAGAAGTTCTGAAAGTCGGACAGCAAATTATTGATTCCAATCGTTTTCAATATCCGACGGCTGCACTTCCGATTTACGGCGTGATTTTCTTCCTCTATTTTCTGGTCTGCTGGCCTGTTTCCATTGCGGCAAGAAAGTTGGAGAAGAAATGGCAGTAAAGAAAAGAAAGCAGGCAATCGGGCGAAGAAGAGGCAAGGTAGAACAGTTTTTTAGAAGATAGGAGAAAAAGGTGTCAGCAGAAAGTACGTATTTATTAACCGTAGAAAATCTCACAAAATCTTATGAGGGGACAGAAGTCCTGCATGACCTGTCTTTTTCGGTGAAGAAGGGGGAAGTTGTTGTGGTACTCGGCCCGTCGGGCTCAGGAAAGTCTACTCTGCTACGCAGTATCGACGGTTTGGAAGAAATTGACGCAGGAGAGATTTTGCTGAATGGAATGGCTGTCTCACGGAAAAAAGGGGAGAAAGATACGAATTTTCAGAATCGGAAGAAAATGGGCATGGTATTCCAAAGTTATGAACTCTTTCCGCATCTCTCGATTCTGGAAAATATCACACTGGCTATGACGAAGGTGCAGAAAAGGAACAAGAAGGAGGCGGAAAAAGAGGCGAGAGAGCTTCTGAAAACGGGTAGGGACTTCTGGATAAGGAGAAAGCCTATCCCCGGATGCTTTCCGGCGGACAGAAGCAAAGAGTTGCCATCGTCCGTGCCCTCGCCATGCATCCGGAATTTATGCTTTTTGATGAGGTTACCGCGGCGCTGGACCCGGAGATGGTGCGGGAGGTTCTGGATGTTATCATGGAGCTTTCTTCTGAAGGGCAAACGATGCTCATCGTCACCCATGAGATGGCATTTGCACGGGCTGTTTCCGACCGCATCCTTTTTATGGATCAGGGGAAAAATCGTGGAAGAAAGTACGCCGGACGTCTTTTTTGAAAGTCCGAAGACGGAGAGAGCAAAGACTTTTTTGGAGAATTTCGCCTTTGTATCCCGGAAACGGAGTAGAACGAGCGAAATAAAATAGAAAAGCGCTACATAACGGAAAAGCGATACGAAATAGGAAAGCAAAACAGGGAAATACGCCCAGGCGTTTCCATATAGAAAGTAAACAATGGACAGTAAGGAGAGAAAAAATGAAGAAGACTTGGATTGTTGCAGCAACGGTTTTATCTATGGCGGTACTCGCATCCTGCGGCGGAAAGCAGGCGACGGAAACAAAGGGTAAAGGGAACAGAAGCGCAGGCGGAGAAGCAGGGGGAAAGTAAAGCAGAGAAGCAAGGAGAAGACACGAAGTCGATTTTCCGGACAGTAGAGGAAATCAAGAAGTCCGGTGTGATTCGAATCGGCGTGTTCACGGATAAAGCCCCCTTCGGTTATGTGGACGAGAAAGGGGAAAATAAAGGCTATGATGTCGTCTATGCCAAAAAGAATCGCGGAGGATCTCGGCGTGAAGGTAGAGTTTACCTCTCTGGATCCTGCGGCAAGAGTAGAGTATGTGCAAAGCGGAAAAGTGGATATCACTCTTGCGAACTTTACCGTAACGAAAGAAAGGGCGGAACAAGTCGATTTTGCTCTTCCTTATATGAAGGTGGCACTCGGTGTGGTTTCTCCGGAAGGAAAAGAAATCAAGTCTGTAGAGGAGTTGAAAGGAAAGACCCTGATTATAGCAAAGGGAACTACGGCGGAGACGTATTTTGAGAAAAATTATCCGGATATCAAGTTGCAGAAGTATGATGCCTATGCGGATGCCTACAATGCACTCCTGGATGGAAGAGGCGATGCTTTTTCGACCGATAATACGGAAGTGATTGCTTGGGCCAAAGCAAATCCGGGCTATGTTGTGGGAATCGATTCTTTAGGAGACTACGATACCATTGCCGCCGCGGTTGCGAAGGGCAATACGACGCTTCTGGATTTTCTGAATAAGGAGATTGAAACGCTCGGACAGGAGCAGTTCTTCCATAAGGACTATCAGGAGACCCTGGAGCCGGTTTTCGGAGCGGAACAGAATCCGGACAGTATTGTCGTGGAAGGCGGAAAAAGTAGAATAGAGAAAGGGAAATAGAAAGAAAAAAAGAAGGGATGAAAAGAAGCGAAAAAGGAAGCCTTTTTTTATTCCTTCTTTTTTTGTGCACAAAATCAATGTAAAAACAGCTAAAAAAATTTCAAGTATTTTTTTAATTTTTTTCTATTGTATCTCCCCGGACTTCCACTATAATGGGGGCGTACCGAAAAGAAAAAAATAATTTTTTTATCTACTGATAAAAAGAAATTTCCTGCTACGTGATGGAAGCATGGAGGGAGCAGGGAAAAGGAGAAGGAGTACACGGTGAACGAACGGATTAAGAGTTTACACGGAAAGTTGATTGTGTCTTGTCAGGCGCTTCCGGAGGAACCGCTTCATTCTTCCTTTATTATGGGAAGAATGGCGAGAGCGGCGAAGATGGCGGGAGCCGGAGGCATTCGGGCGAACACGAAAGAAGATATCACGGAGATTCAGAAGGAAGTGAATATGCCGATTATCGGTATCGTGAAGAGACTATCCCGACTGCACAGTGTATATCACACCGACGATGAAGGAAGTGGACGAGCTGATGGAAACCGGAGTGGACATCATCGCGCTGGACGCGACAGGAAGAAAACGACCGGGCGGAAAAACACTGGAAAGCTTTTTCAAGGAAGTAAAAGAGAAGTATCCGGAACAGCTTTTTATGGCGGACTGCTCTACCGTAGAGGAAGCCATTACGGCGGACAGACTGGGATTTGACTTTATCGGCTCTACGATGGTCGGGTATACGGAGGAGTCCAAAGGAGACCATATCGAAGCGGATGACTTTCTGATTCTTCGGAAAATGATCGAAGGCGTTAAGCATCCGGTGATTGCGGAAGGGAATATCAATACCCCGGAAAAGGCGAAGCGCGTCATGGAACTGGGCGCATTTTCCGTGGTTGTCGGTTCAATCATTACAAGGCCGCAGCTGATTGCTGTGCCTTTTGTGAAAGCATTAAAAGAATGGGAGGAAGAACAATGAAAAAAAGACAGATTGCCTTGGGAATGGCAGCCCTTCTCTTCGCATCCGGCTTAGCTGCCTGCGGTGCGAAGAAAGAGGAGACGAAGGAAAGCGCGAAGGAGTCGGCGAAAGAGACCGAGGCAAAGGCCGATGCGGGTGAGGAAAAGGCGGAGGACCTGAAAGCGGACTTAAAGCTTTTCACTTATCCGATTGGACAGTGGGGGAAGAGTGAATCGGTCGATGCGCTCCTGGAAAACTTCAATAAGAAGTATCCGAATGTGCACGTTTCGGTAGAATACCTGGATTATACGAACGGAGACGATCAGGTCAATACGGCGATTGAAGGAAAAGCGGCACCGGATCTCATCATGGAAGGCCCGGAAAGACTCGTGGCAAACTGGGGCGCAAAAGGACTTATGGTAGACCTGAAAGATATTTTTGAAGATGAGGCGTCGCAGGACATTTATAAAAATGTAAAAGATGCCTGTGCCTCTTCGGACGGAAAGTACTATGAGTATCCCCTTGCTATGGTTGCGCACTGCATGGCAATCAATAAGACCATGTTCGAGAAGGCGGATGCCCTCCAGTATATTGATGCAGAAAAGCATACTTGGACGACAGAGAACTTCTTTAAGGCGGTAGAGGCAATCAACAAGAGCGGACAGAATGATGTTCTTGCTGTGTATTGCGGCGGCCAGGGAGGCGATCAGGGAACACGTGCACTGGTGAATAACCTCTATGGCGGAACCTTCACCAATAAAGAGCATACCGAGTACACGGCAGATTCACCGGAGAATATCAAAGCACTGGAAGAATTGAAGAAGGCAAAGGGCGTGAACTTTGATCCGGCACTGGTTGGCGGAGATGAGATCAATCTTTTCCGTAACGGAACGCTTGCGATGTCTCTTTGCTGGAATTCCGCACAGCAGAACAACAAGGATAACGGAGAAGCCGGAAAGACCAACAACGGAGATGAAATCATTCCGATGATGTTCCCGACCGACAAGGGTGACCCGCAGCTTTGCGGCGGTATCTGGGGATTCGGTATCTTCGATAACGGAGATGAGAACAAGATTAAAGCGGCAAAGGCTTTCATCCGTTTTATGTGTAACGATCCGGAGCAGGCAAAGCTTTCCGTACAAACTACAGGTTACTTCCCGACCCATGAGAAGATGACCGGCGTATACGACGGAACGGAGATTGCCGATACGATGAAGATGTTTACAGAGCAGTTTATGCCTCATTTCGGAGACTACTATCAGGTTGTTCCGGGCTGGGCACAGGCAAGAACAGAGTGGTGGAATATGTTGCAGAAAATTGGACAGGGCGGAGATGTGAAGACGGAACTCGCTGCCTTCCAGGAGAAAGCAAACGCCGCTGCAAAGTCATAATGGAGCATATTGCTCTTTGGATAGGCGATAAATAGCACTTTTCAATACCTTGGCGTATGGAAAGGAAGTTCCGGAAGAGAGACAGGGAAGACTTTTCCGGAACTTTTTTCGTAAAAAAAGAGCTGAAGAATAGGTTGGGAGTAGACTTTCCGGATGAAGGAGATGGAAGTGATGGATGGCGTGCAAAGTAATCGAAGTAAGATTCTGGTGCAGAGAGAAACGCGCTCTGCTTACCTGTTTCTGCTTCCCAGTTTAATTTTCTTTTTAGGATTTGTCATTTTTCCGATGATTTTATGTGTATACACCAGTTTTTTCGATGCGACGATGGGAAAAAATGTGGCGGATCAGTTCATCGGTTTAAAAAAACTATATGGAGTTGTTTGGAGACAAGGTTTTCCAAAAAAAGCCTTGCTGAATACCCTGATTATTGTGCTGGTTTCCGTGCCTTTTGTGGCGGTGTTTTCCTTATGGGTTTCTTCTCTCATCTATAAGATGAGCGGGCCGGTGCTTTCCGCCTTTCGTTGTATCTTTTATTTACCGGTTGTAACGGGGTCCGTTGCGGTGACCGTGGTATGGAAATGGATGTTTCACAATTACTATGGGCTATTCAACTACGTAGGAACCCATACCGGTCTTTTGGAAAAGAACATCAACTGGCTCGGGGATGCGCGTTTTGCTCTTCCCTGTATCATCCTGATTCTGATTACGACCTCCGTCGGGCAACCGATTGTGCTCTATGTTTCCGCTCTTGGCAACGTGGACGATTCTCTCGTGGAAGCGGCAAAGGTGGACGGCGCCACCGACCTCCAGCTCTTCTGGAAGATTAAGTGGCCGCAGATCATGCCGACGACGCTGTATATTCTGGTCATTACCACGATCAACAGTTTCCAGTGCTTTGCCCTGATTCAGCTCTTAACTTCCGGCGGTCCGAATCACAGTACGGATACGGTGATGTATTACATCTACTACACTGCCTTCAAGCTTTACCGCTATGGCTACGGAAATGCCATGGGTGTCATTCTTGCTGTAATCATTGCATTGCTTTCCGCTTTGCAGTTCCAGCTCGCAAAGGAAAAGTAGGGGGTGCCGTATGAAAACAAATCAAAAATCGTTGTATCGCGTGCTAAGCGTGATTGTACTCATCGTTTTGGCATTCCTCTTCCTTTTTCCGCTTTACTGGATTATTACCGGTTCATTCAAAACGGCGCAGTCCATCAACGGGACAAGTCCGGATTGGATTCCGAAAGAGTGGGTACTGAACAACTATAAGAAACTTTTTTCCAGACAGCCGACCGCGCTTTTCAGTTTCAGTCTGCCTTGGATGGGAAAGACGGTAATTTCCTTCGGACCGAAGGTGCCCGGAGCTGTGCGCTGGCTCTTTAACACGGTGTTCATGTCTTTGTCTGCGATGGTTCTGACTTGTGTTACGGCGTCCATGGCGGGGTATGCCCTTGCAAAGAAGCGCTTCAGAGGAAGAACGCTTCTCTTCACCCTGATTGTTTGTGCCATGGCACTACCTAAACAGGTAATTTTAATTCCTTTGATTCGACAAATGTCCTTCTTAAAGTTGTATAATACAATTCTTGCGGTAATCTTTCCGACAGTGGGGTGGCCCTTCGGTGTTTTTCCTCATGAAACAGTTCTCGGAAGGGGTGCCGGGGGAAATGCTGGAAGCCTCCCGTATCGACGGCGCGTCCGAAGCCAGAATCTTCACACAGATTGTGCTTCCGATGGTAAAACCCGGTATCGGCGCACTGGCCATTTTTACTTTTATTAACAGCTGGAATGATTATTTTATGCAGTTAATTATGCTGAGCAGTACGGATAAACTGACGATTTCTCTCGGTATTGCGAAGCTTCAGGCGGAAAATGCCACCGACTTCGGCATCATCATGGCGGGAGCAGCCGTTGCGGCAGTCCCGATTCTGATTGTCTTCCTGATTTTCCAGCGCTACTTCACACAGGGCATCGCCATGGGTGCGGTTAAGGGCTAGAGTTTTTCTTCAGAAAAAACGCAGCCCGTACAAGACCACAGCCCCTTAAGGGGGTGTGTCTTGCGAAGCAAGATGAGCAGGCGAGCGACAGGCTCGCGCTCAGTCAAGGGGTGATTTTTCATAAAGAAAATCCACAGAAAGGAACAGTATGAAAAATACGGAAAAATTCGCAGGAATCATTCCTGCATTCTATGCTTGTTACGATGAAAAAGGGAGAGGTTTCGCCGGAACGTGTCCGTGCGCTTACCCGGTATTTTATTGATGCCGGCGTGCAGGGGCCTGTATGTGAACGGCTCTTCCGGAGAGTGTATCTATCTTTCCAAGGAAGACAGAAAGATCATTCTGGAAAATGTTTGTGCGGAGAATCAGGGAAAATTGCGCATCATTTGCCACGTTGCCTGCAACAATACGAAAGACTCGGAGGAGCTCGCAGCCCATGCGGAGAGTCTCCATGTGGATGCCATTGCGTCGATTCCGCCGATTTATTTTCATTTGCCGGCTTACAGTATTGCAGAATACTGGAATCGCATCAGTGCGGCGGCACCGAATACCGGATTTGTCATCTACAATATCCCGCAGCTTGCCGGAGTGAGCCTGACGAAGGATTTATTCCTGGAGATGAAGAAGAATCCGCAGGTAATTGCAGTGAAGAACAGTTCTATGCCGGTGCAGGATATCGAGATATTCAAGGCACTCGGCGGAGAAGACTTTGTCGTGTTTAACGGACCGGATGAGCAGTTTGTCGGCGGTAGAGCGATGGGCGCGACCGGCGGAATCGGCGGTACTTATGGTGCGATGCCGGAGCTTTTCTTAAAGATGAATGCGCTTTTCCTGGAGAATAAGATTGCGGAAGCAAGAAGCATTCAGGTAAAGGTCAATGAAATCATTACCCTGCTTTGCAGCGGGCACGGCAATATGTATGCCATGATTAAAGAGGTGCTTCGGATTCGGAAGGGGACTGGACATCGGTTCCGTGAGAAGTCCGTTAAGCCCGTTAAATCAGGAAGACAAGAAGATTGCCGAAAAGATTGCTAAAGAAATTGATGCGGCGATTCTGGAGTTTACGAAATAGACTGTGTAGCGTTTTCTACACAACGGATATCGTACGCGTTGCGTGCGATTTTTCGTTCTTAACAAGGGACTGAGGCGAAGTCGGAAACATCTTGTTCTAAACAAGAGACTGAGGCGAAGCCAAAGACCGCTTGTTTGAAAGAGGAAGCAAAAGCGGCGGATTTTTTAGAAAGAAGGGAAGAAACGGGGAGTGCGGCTATGGTAGAAGAAAAAATCATTGTTTGTTTCGGAGATTCCAATACACACGGGTATAATAACAAAACAGGCGGGCGCTTTGACCGAAACACCCGCTGGCCGATGGTTTTACAGAAGCTTCTCGGAGAGTTGTACGGTGTTAAAGAAGAGGGAATGTCGGGGAGAACCACGGTTTTCTGCGATCCCTTGAATGAAGCCATGTCCGGGCTGGACGCGATTCGGCCGGTACTCTTTACGCACGAACCGGTCTCCCTTCTCATCATCATGCTGGGAACGAATGACGTGAAAGAACGCTTTTCGGCGACGCCGGAAAATATAGCGAGAGGACTGGACCGCTTACTCAAAAAAGCGGAGGCGGCGAATGAGGCTTTCGTGAATCATAAGGCAAATATCCTGGTCATTGCCCCCTATCCGATTGATGAGGAATACAGAGAAAGTGCAGTGGGACAAGATATGGGAAAGGGCTGTGCGGAGAAATCGAGAGCGCTTCCCGCGCTTTTTGAAAGGGTTGCGTTGCAGAACCGTTGCCATTTTCTCTCCGCGACGGAAATTCCCGGGATGGAAAACTATCCTTATGATTATATGCATTTGAGTCCCAAGGCGCACAGCGCTCTCGCGGAGGCGATTGCAAAGAAGATGGGAGAATATCTTTCTTAAAGAATGCGGTTATGAAAAGAACGGGAGGAAGAAAAGCTTGGAAAAGACCTATTTTGCTGTAGATATCGGCGGGACCAGTACAAAATATGCGATTCTTGGAGAAAACGGGAGCATTCTTTCCCATGGAGAGATGCCGACCGAAGCGGAAAAGGGCGGTCCGCATATTGTGAAGAGAGTGAAAGCGCTGCTTCGGAAGACTTTGGAGGAGCATTCCGCACCTTTTTCCGGGGTTTGTATTTCTACGGCGGGAATTGTAGATGAGGAGGAAGGAACGATTCTGCATGCCGGCCCGCAGATTCCGGAGTACAAGGGAGTGCAATGGAAGAAGACGATAGAAGAAGCGTTTTCCCTTCCCTGTGAGGTGGAAAATGATGTGAATTGCGCCGGACTTTGCGAAAACTATTTTCGGTGCCGCAAAAGGAAGGAAATCGGTACTGCTGCTTACGATTGGAACCGGAATCGGTGGATGCTTCTTGCAGGACGGGGAAAGTTCAGCACGGGATATCGCACGCAGCAATGGAAATCGGCTATATGCAGATTCCGGGCGGAGAGTTTCAGAATCTTGCCTCGACCTCAGCCCTCGTAAAACGCGTGGCGAGCAGGAAGAAAGAGCAGGCAGAGGACTGGAACGGCAGAAAGATTTTTCGATTTGATGGAAGAAGGCGACAAAATCTGTGTCGAAGAAGTGGAACGCTTCTCGGATACGCTTTCTCTCGGCATGAGTAATCTCTGCTATGCTTACAATCCGGAAATTCTGATTCTGGGTGGAGGCGTAATGGGAAGAAAAGAGATTCTTCTTCCGAAGATTTGTGCACATCTGAAAGAACACCTGATTCCGCTCATTTTTGAGCATACCTCGGTGGATGCGGCAACGATGGGAAACCAATCCGGCTTTCTTGGCGCATTTGTTCATTTTCAGAAAAAGCAGGAAGGGAGAAAGCATGCAGAAGTGTAAGATTTTTGCGGAGGATAAGAAGTTTTACTTAGGTACGGTAGCGGTGGAGGACGGTCGCTTTAAGGCTGTAGAGCTCGCGGAGGAACTCGGCGAGAAAGAAGCGTTTGAGAGGACGGAACCTTTTCTTGTTCCGGGTCTCATCGATCTGCATTTTCACGGTTGTCTCGGACAGGACTTCTGCGACGGGACAAGAGAAGCCATTACGACGCTTGCCCGATATGAAATTCGCCACGGCGTCACGGGAATTTGTCCTGCGACACTGACGCTTGCCCTCTCTGACCTTGACCATGTTCTTTCTCTAGCAAGAGCTTATAAGGAAGAAGGGATGAAAGAGGGAGAAGCAAGGCTTCTCGGGATTAATATGGAGGGCCCGTTTATCAGCCATACGAAGAAAGGGGCGCAGAATGAGAAGTATATTTTGCGCTGCGATGAGAAGGTGCTGACCCGTTTTCTGGAAGAATCGGGCGGACTTGTGAAATTCGTCGGACTGGCGCCGGAGGAGAATCCGGGCTTCGAAGACTTTATCCGGAAGGCAAAGGGAAGAGTGAAGATTTCCCTCGCGCATACCAATGCCGATTTTCCGACCGCACTGGCGGCTTATCGGGCAGGCGCAAGTCATGCCGTCCATCTTTATAACGCAATGAGCGGCTTGGATCATCGGAATCCCGGCGTGGTCGGTGCCACGGTCGCCAGTAAGGAGGTTTTTGCGGAGCTCATTACGGATGGGGTGCACGTGCATCCGGAGATGGTGCGGATTGCTTTTCAGCTTCTCGGAGAGGACAGGGTAGTGCTGATTAGCGACAGTCTTCGCTCGACGGGGATGCCGGATGGTATCTATGATCTGGGCGGACAGAAGGTGGAGAAGAAGGGCGTCCATTGCACCCTTGTGGAAGGAGGGAATCTCGCAGGTTCCGTTTCCAATGTCTTCGACTGTATGCGTACCGCGGTAAAGGAGATGGATATTCCCTTTAAGAAAGCGCTTCTCGCGGCGACCGTCAATCCGGCAAAGGCACTGGGAGTCGACCTGGGAACTCGGAAGCATTTCCGTCGGAAAATATGCGGATTATCTTCTTTTGAACAATGCCCTGGAGTTGGAAGCGGTATTTCAGGCAGGAAAGCAGATTGCACTTTAAGGAAGGAAAAGCGGAATCGAGCTCTAAAGACTGGCGTGCTATAAGAGACAAACGAAGATTCGACCTGCTGTAAAAATAGATTGCAAAAAAAGTCTGAATCGTCTAGAGTATCAAAGGCATTGGAGGACGGAAGTTCTCCTTCAACTTGGAAGATAGAGGAGTAGACGATGAAAGGATTTTTAAAGGAGTTTAAAGAATTCGCATTAAAGGGAAATATGATTGATTTGGCAGTCGGCATGATTATCGGTGCCGCATTCACCGCACTGGTCAACAATATGGTGAACGACCTGATTATGCCCTTGATTTCCCTGGTTACCGGAAAGATTGATTTTGAAAATATGTTTATTCCCCTTGCGGGACAGACCACGAAAGTCTATAAAGAGGCAGTAGAGCAGGGCGCGGTTTTTGCGTACGGTTCCTTCCTGACCGCAGTCATCAACTTTCTGATTATGGCATTTGTCGTTTTCGTCTTTGTGAAGCAGATGAATCGTCTGAAGAAAGAGGCACCGGTTGCGCCGACAGAGAAAGCCTGTCCGTACTGTAAGACCATGATTCCTATCGAAGCGACACGCTGTCCTCACTGCACATCCAAGCTGGCAGGCTATGCGGAGTCGGTTTAGAGAGGAAAAGACGGGAAGAGGGCAGTGGAATGCTCTCTTTTCTTAAAATAAGGTCTCAAAACGCACGATAGGAAAGGTAGGGGAAGATGTACGAATTCAGGGAGCGGGTGCGCTACTCCGAGGTGGAGGAGAACGGGAAAATGGGGTTGCTCGGGATGGTGAATCTCTTGCAGGACTGTTCCACGTTCCATTCTCACGATGTCGGCATGTCCATCGAGAGGCTGAAAGCGGAAAAAAAAGCCTGGTTTTTAAGCGCCTGGGATATTCAGCTTCGTGCGTTTCCGGAACTGTACGAGGAGATCCTTATCGGTACTTCTCCCCATCTCTTTAGAGGCATCTTTGCCTATCGTAATTTCTGGATCAAAAATCAAGAGGAAGAGTATCTTCTGAAAGCGGACAGCGAGTGGTTTTGTGTGGATACGGAGAAGGGGAGACCGCAGAAGGTGACGGAAGACCTGGTGGAACCTTTCGGCGAACCGAAAGATGTCTTGGGACTTCCTCCTCTGAATCGGAAAATAAACTTTCCGGCAGAACATGAAGAGGGAAGGACGATTCCGGTTCTTCGGGAATATTTGGATACCAACCATCACATGAACAATGCGCGTTATATTGCGCTTGCGGAAGAACTGCTCTATGAATGTACCGGAGAGTCTGCCCTTTCCTTTTCGGGGAAAGAGGGAAATGACGGTTTACCGCTCGGCATTCGGGCGGAGTATCTGAAAGCCTATACTTATGGAGATACCATCTTGTCGGAATTTGCAGTGGAAAAAGAGAGGAAGACGGTAGCTTTCTATAATCAGAATAAGGAGCTGTGTTGCCATGTTGAAATTAGGAAAATCCCAGAAATGTAAGATTTTGCGAGAACGGGATTTTGGTGTTTTCGTAGGAAATGAGGGGGAAGAGGGTGTACTGCTTCCCATAAGACAGCTTCCGAAGGGAAAGAAAGTGGGAGATGAGATCACCGTTTTTCTGTATAAGGATTCCAAGGACAGGCTGATTGCCACGACGAAGAAACCGTATATGGAAGTCGGGGAGATTGCGAAGCTCCGCGTCAGCGACGTGGGAACCATCGGCGCTTTTTTGGATATCGGCCTGGAGAAAGAGATTCTTCTGCCCCATCGGGAGATGCGCTATGCCCTGAAGAAGGGGATGGAGGTGGAAGTTTATCTCTATGTGGATAAAACGGAGCGTCTTGCCGCAACGATGTATACCAAGAAGAAAGAGGATGCACGGCATATCAGCCAGGAAGAGTTAAATACCAGCCGGTATGAGAAATGCGGCGAGCAGATTGAGCATCTTCTCGAAGAGAAATTTGGCGGGCACATCCCCTACACGGATAAGACCGTGGATCCGGAACAGGTCAAGAAGGATTTCGGCGTTTCGAAAGCGGCATTTAAGAAAGCCATCGGAAAACTCCTGAAAGAAGGCAAGATTAAGATTACGAAGACGGCGATTTTTAAGCTGTATAAAGAGGAAGAATAGTTTTCAGTCGGATGGAAAATGCTTTTAGAGAGAGGCGGAGTGGCGTTTATCTTGTATTTTCCACTGAATGCAATCCGTTATTTCTCCTGAAAATTTAGTTAAATTGTTGTTTTTCTGTTCATGCTGTTATAACTTGTACAAATTTTTAATTCAGAATTTCGGAACATAGTCAATAGGCAGAAAATGAAAAAAAAAGTAGAATAATGCTATCTTTCCATAAAGCAGCGGTTTTCGATTTTATGCTTTAAGACAGCAAAAGAAATATAGATAAGAAAGAGGAGAAACAGGCATGGCTAGTGTGCAGCTTAAAAATGTAGTAAAGAAGTATCCGAACGGTTTCGTTGCAGTAAAAGATTTCAATCTGGAAATCGAAGACAAAGAGTTCATCATCTTTGTAGGCCCTTCCGGCTGCGGTAAGTCGACTACCCTTCGTATGGTAGCGGGTCTCGAGGATATCAGTTCCGGTGACTTATTCATCGATGGAAAGAAGATGAATGACGTAGAGCCGAAAGACAGAGATATCGCCATGGTTTTCCAGAACTATGCGTTGTATCCGCACATGACCGTTTATGACAATATGGCATTCGGCTTAAAACTTCGTAAAGTGCCGAAGGATGAGATTGATAAGAAAGTGCATGAGGCTGCAAGAATTTTGGACCTTGAGCATTTACTGGATCGGAAGCCGAAAGCGCTTTCCGGTGGACAGAGACAGCGTGTGGCGATGGGACGTGCGATTGTCCGTCGTCCGAAAGTATTCCTGATGGACGAGCCTTTATCCAACCTGGATGCGAAGCTCCGTGCGCAGATGCGTGTAGAGATTGCGAAGCTCCATAAGTCTCTTGAGACGACGATTATCTATGTAACCCATGACCAGACAGAGGCGATGACACTCGGAACAAGAATCGTCGTATTGAAGGATGGTATCATTCAGCAGGTCGATACTCCGGAGAATCTCTATGATACTCCGTGTAACAAGTTCGTAGCCGGATTTATCGGTTCTCCGCAGATGAACATGATTGATGCGGAGTGTACGGAAGAGGACGGAAAGGTCAGCCTGAGTTTTGCCGGTAACAAGATTACCCTGAACGAGAAGAAGGCAACCGCTTTGAAAGAGAAAGGCTACATCGGAAAGACCGTGACGCTCGGTATTCGTCCGGAAAACCTGCATGATGAGGATGCTTACCTTCAGGAGCACGCGGAGTCCGTGATTTCCGCAGAGATTCGTGTATATGAGATGCTCGGTGCAGAAACACTGCTTTACTTTGATATCGGAGATGCCTCCTGGACAGCCAGAGTCAATCCGAAGACCAAGGCCAGAACCGGGGATACCGTCCGTTTCGCACTGGATGGAAACAAGATTCATATTTTTGATAAGGAAACGGAAGCAACCATCACAAACTAAGACTTTGTTTTGTGAATTATTCCTAAAATAAACCAAGAAATTTAGAGAAAAAGACAGGAAAGAAGAGGATTCTTCTCCTGTCTTTTTTTAAAATGCTTGAAATAGGAGAAAAAACTGTTTATAGTAAGGACGATAAAAGGCTTTTGTTGAGAAATGCGTTTCGTTGCTGATAGATAAGGGTGATTCAAGCGGATAAGGCAGACAGAGGAGAGATTTCGCCCTTCCTATTCGGAGATAAGAGGAAAGGGATGGAGTAGAGATGATTTCAAATCAGGTTTTGCAGAGCACGATTGATTCCATTAAAGGAATCGCAAGACTGGACGTTGCTATCGCGGATATTGACGGAAAGGTTCTGGCCACTACATTTTTAGAGGACAAAGAACTTTCCAATATGGTCGTGTCCTTCGCGGAATCCCAGGCAGATTCCCAGGCAGCCGGAGGCTACCAGTTTTTTAAGATTTTTGACGAGCACCAGTTGGAGTTCGTATTGATTGCGCATGGGGATTCGGATGATGTCTACATGGTGGGAAAGCTCGCCGTGTTGCAGATTCAGACGCTCCTCGTGGCATATAGGGAGAAGTTCGATAAGGATAATTTTTGTGAAGAACCTCCTTCTGGACAATCTCCTTTTGGTGGATATCTATAACCGTGCAAAGAAGCTGCACATCGAGGTAGGGCGTGCGTCGTGTCGTTTTCCTGATCGAGTCCAACGAGACAATCGATGTACAGGCGCAGGATGCCTTGAAAGAGTTCTTCTCTTCCGAGTCCAACGATTTTGTAACGGCGGTAGACGAGAAGAACATTATCGTGGTGAAGGAGTTGCAGGCGGAAGACGGCTATGAGGAAGTGCAGAAGATTGCCGCCAGCATGCTGGATATGCTTTCTTCCGAAGTGATGCTTTCGACCAGGGTGGCTTACGGAACGATTGTGAATGAAATCAAGGAAGTTTCCCGCTCTTATAAAGAAGCAAAGATGGCGCTGGAAGTCGGAAAGATTTTCTTCGTAGACAGAAAGATTGTGGCATACAATGCGCTCGGCATTGGAAGATTGATTTATCAGCTTCCGATTCCGCTTTGCAAGATGTTCATTAAAGAGATTTTTCGTAGATGTTTCTCCGGATGATTTTGATGAAGAAACGCTGGAAACCATTTCCAAGTTCTTTGAAAACAACCTGAATGTGTCCGAGACTTCGCGTCAACTTTTTATTCACAGAAATACGCTGGTTTATCGTCTGGATAAGCTGGATCGGGCTACCGGTCTGGACCTTCGTGTCTTTGATGATGCCATTACCTTCCAGATCGCCTTGATGGTAGTAAAGTACATGAAGTACATGGAGAAATTGGATTTTTAGTAGAAGGGTAGTATGGGAGAAGAAGAAAAAGAGTATCCGGAGCACAAGGATAGTGCGGAGAAGGCGCTTCCATCAGAGAAGAAGAGCGAGGAATGCGCGGAGAAAGAGTATCCCTCTGAAATAGAGCATCTGGGAAAGACGGCTAAAGAAGTCAATTTAAGCATGGAAAGAAGCAAGCAAAACGGAAAGGTCGCCCTTTTCGTTTTGGCTGTTTTTGCCATGCTTTTTTCTTTTGTACTGGGAGGCGCAAGCTGCTATTTTTATTATTTCAGTTATCCCGGTTTCCAGCTCTTGAAGTCCGAGGCAAACGGAACAAAACAGGAAGAAATCAACCTTCCCCGCGTGAGTAAAAAACTGGGAGAGTTACAAGACCTGATTCATGACAATTACCTTTATACGGAAAACGGAGTGGATGCGGAAAATGGCATTTACAAGGGACTTTTGAACAGTCTTCTGGAACAGGACCCTTACGCACAGTACTACACGAAAGAAGAAATCGACCAGACGGTAGAGCGGCAGAAGGGCGTTTATCAGGGAATCGGCGCGTCTGTTTCGGAGACGCCGGACGGACCGAAGATTGAGTTCGTCTACGCGGGTTCTCCGGCAGAAAAGGGCGGTTTGAAAGCGGGAGATCTCATCCTGAAAGTGGACGGGATTTCCGTGAAAGATTTAAGTCTCCAGTATATCGTGCAGAATCTGGTACAGGGCGTGGAAGGCAGTTCCCTGGAGATGATTGTAGAGCGGGATGGAGCGGAAGTCAGCCTTCGCATCACCCGAGGGAAAAGTGGTTATCCCGGCGGTGGAATACGGGGATGCGGAGCAAATGGTCAAAGCACCGGGGGTTCCGGAGGGAGAAATCGGCTATCTTTCTTTACGGGGTTTCTATATGGAAGCGGTAGACGATTTTATAAAACAGTACGAGACGGAGATAGAAGGAAAGAAGAAGGCGCTGGTGATTGACCTTCGGGGGAACCCCGGCGGAGATGTCGATGCGGCGACGAAGCTTCTGGACTATTTTCTGCCGGATGATTTACCGCTTCCGGAAAGACGGAAAGAGAGCAGCGGAGCGGTAGAGTCGAAGACCACGAGACGCTTTGATTCGGACAAGACACTTCTCCTTTATACGGAAGACAAGAAGGGAGACGGCAAGGAATGGTATGCTTCTGACGGGCACGAAGTGGATATGCCTCTTGTCATTCTGGTCAATCAGAATTCCGCGTCAGCGTCCGAATTGTTCTCCGGTGCCATGCAGGACTATCAGAGGGCTATCGTGCTGGGGACGCAGTCCTATGGAAAAGGAATCGTGCAGACGGTGCGTTCTTTTCCGGACGGTTCCGCGGTAGAATTTACCACGCACTATTATTTCACGCCGGCAAGAAGAAATATTCATAAAGTTGGCATCACCCCGGATTATAAGGTAGAGATTCCGGAGGCGGACAGTGAAGCGTATCTACAGGACAGAACGAAGGATGTGCAGTTGAAGAAAGCCGTAGAGACGCTTTCCGGCTTTTAAAAAAGGAGTTTATATGCGGGTAGGACTGGGGTATGATGTGCATCGGTTGGTCGAGGGAAGACCGTTTATTGTGGGCGGGGTGGAGATTCCCTATGAAAAAGGGCTTCTGGGGCACTCCGACGCGGATGTACTCCTTCACGCTTTAACCGATGCTTTACTCGGTGCAGCGGCACTGGGGGATATCGGAAGACATTTTCCGGATACGGAGGAACAGTACAGGGGCATTTCCTCCCTCGTTCTTCTGGAGAAAGGCGTATGCTCTTGTGAAAGAGAAAGGATACAGGCTCGGAAACGCAGATATGGTACTTCTTTTACAGAGACCGAAGGTCAAGGATTTCATTCCGAAAATGGAAGAGAATATCGCGCACAGCCTTTCCTGCGAGATAAACCGGATTTCCGTGAAAGCGACAACGGAAGAAGGCCTGGGATTCACCGGGAGAGGAGAAGGGGTTGCCGCAAAGGCAATCGTCCTCTTAGAGGAGCATTAAACGGTAAAAGAAGAGAACCGGAGCAGCAGCAAAATTCCCTACTTCCGGTGCTGCGACACAAAATTGACACATAATTTCTATAGGATAGGCAGGAAAAAGCGGGACCCGATTTTTTCCGGACAGGATAAGGTAGCGGGGGTTCTTAGAGAAAGAGGAAAGCAAAGATGAAACGAGTGGTTGGTCTTATATTTTCCGCACTGCTTTTCGGAATGATAGCAGGCGGAATGATGGTGGGCGTGAATTATCTTGCGCAGAAAAGCAATATTTACGCCGTGTTGGGAGAAAACAAAGACGATACGAAGAAGGCGGATGAGGATACGCAGAAGGCAAGTCCTTCTGCCCTTTCGAAGGACAAAGAAAAAGCGGCTTCGTCCGGAAACAGCGGCGCGAGAACAGGCGCGAAGACAGTAACGGAAGTCGCGAAAGACGCGATGCCTTCGGTTGTGGCGATCACGAATATGATGCGGTATCAGGAGAACGGCTTCTCCATTTTCGGAGAAGTGCAGAAAGAGACGGAGCTGCCTGCCAGCGGTTCCGGCGTCATTGTAGGAGAAAATGAGACGGAACTTCTGATTGCAACGAACAACCATGTAATTCAGGATTCGAATTCTCTGACCATCAGCTTTATTGATGACAGTACTGCCACGGCACAGGTGAAAGGAACGGATGCGACAGTCGATATTGCGATGCTTTCCGTGAAACTTTCCGACATTTCCCCGGAAACCAGAGCGAAGATTAAGCCGATCGAGATCGGTTCTTCCGATGCGATGGAAGTGGGAGACCAGGTTGTGGCTATCGGAAATGCGCTGGGCTACGGACAGTCCGTTACCACGGGAATTATCTCTGCGAAGAACCGGGATGTACAGACAAAGGAAGGCGTTTCCAAAGGACTGATGCAGACAGATGCGGCGATTAACCCGGGAAATTCAGGCGGAGCGCTCCTCAATATGGAAGGAGAGTTGATTGGAATCAATGTAGCGAAGTATTCCGATACCGATGTGGAAGGAATGGGATACTCGATTCCATCCTCGGAAGCGGAGAAGATTCTTTCTTCCCTGTCTACTCTTACTACGAGAGAGAAGGTTCCGGAAGCGGAGCAGGGCGTGCTCGGCGTGCAGGTCAAGGACATTGATGCACAGACTGCGGAAAGCTTTGCTATGCCGAAGGGAATCTATATCTACAAGATTTTAAAGGATACCGGAGCGAAGAATGAAGCTTTGCAGGAGAGAGATATCATTACGAAACTCGATGGACAGGGTGTATACACGACAGCCAATCTGAAGGCGCTTCTTGCGAAGTATAGAGCGGGTGAGGAAGTGAAGCTTACGGTTATGCGGCAGGATGGAAGCGGAAAGTACAATGAAGTAGAACTCTCCGTTACACTGGGAAAGGCTTCCGCATTGCAGTCCGGAAACGGAAGTAAGGGGACGAACCCGTATTCCGGCGGGGAGAGTAATGCCCCGGATTCTTCCGACGGAGATAACGGAAACAATGGAGACAACGGCAATTCCGGGAATGGCGGAGACAGTCAGCAGGATGAGGACAGCGGAAACAGCGGAAGTGATCGGGACAGCACGGAAAATGACCCGTTTAAGAGCTTCCAGGATTTCTTCAATGAATATAGAAGATAAGTTCTTTTGATAGCCCTTTTTCCATTTCTTGACGAAAAGAAAGCGAGGCTATACACTTTAGAGAGCGTTGTTGGAAAAGAAGAGAGGGCAGTATGAAAATCTATAACACCATGTCGAAAGAGAAGGAAGAGTTCATCCCGATTGAGGAAGGAAAAATCAGAATGTATGTCTGCGGACCGACCGTGTACAATCTGATTCATATCGGGAATGCCCGTCCAATGATTGTTTTTGATACCTTCCGCCGTTTTATGGAATACAAAGGATATGATGTTTGTTATGTTTCCAACTATACGGATGTGGATGATAAGATTATCAAGGCGGCAACGGAAGAAGGCGTGGATTGCCCGACCGTAACGAAGCGCTATATTTCCGAAGTGGAAAAGGACATGCAGGATCTGAATATTGAGAAAGCGACAGCCCATCCGAAGGCTACGGAAGAAATCGGAGGGATGATTGCCCTCATTGATACTTTGGTGCAGAAGGGCTTTGCTTATCCGGTGGACGGGACGGTATATTATGATACGAGCGCTTTTCCCACTTACGGAAAGCTTTCCCACAAGAACATGGACGAACTTCGTTCCGGTCTTCGGGAGTTGAAGGTTTCCGGAGAGGAAGAGAAGAAGAGTCCCACCGATTTCGTGCTCTGGAAGCCGAAAAAGATGGGAGAACCGTACTGGAATTCTCCCTGGAGTGAAGGAAGACCGGGCTGGCACACGGAGTGTTGCGTTATGGCACCGAAGTACTGTGGAGGACAGCTGGACATTCATGCCGGCGGCGAGGATCTCATTTTCCCTCATCATGAAAATGAAATTGCACAGTATGAAGCGGCGCATGGCGAGCGCTTCGCACACTATTGGATGCACAATGCTTTTATCAACATAGACAATAAGAAGATGTCGAAGTCCCTTGGGAACTTCTTCACCGTGCGGGATGTTACCGCCGAGTTTGACCCGATGGTGCTTCGTTTCTATATGCTTTCCGCGCACTATAGAAGTCCGCTCAATTTTTCGAAGGAGTTGATGCAGTCCGCGAAGGCATCTTTGGATCGGATTCTTCATGCGATTTGGCGGTTGGAAGACCTCTATCCCCGTCTGAAAAAAGAACAGTGTTCGAAAGAGGAAGAGGAGATTTTGAAGAAAGCGGAAGCCTATGTAGCCACATTCTCAGAGAAGATGGAAGATGATTTAAATACCGCCGATGCGATTACCCAGATTTTTGAGCTGGTGCGTCTATCCAATGCTTCAGCCGGAGAGGATTCTTCCCAGGATTTTGTGGAGAAGATGAAGAATTCCATTGTGACGCTGATGCAGGTGCTTGGAATTCGTACCGAAAAGAAAGAGGAAGAGCTTGACGACAGTCTGGAAGAGAAGGTTACAGAGCTGATTCAGAAACGTACAGAAGCGAAGAAAAACAAAGACTTTGCGGAAGCGGATCGCATCCGGGATCAACTCCTCGAGATGAGAATTGCCCTGAAAGATACTAGAAACGGGGTAGAATGGCAGAAGATATAAAGAAGTTTTCGGAAGATGCAGAGCAGATTCCCCCTCTAAGCTTAGCTTATGTGGGGGATTCTATTTATGATTTCTTCGTGCGGGACTATCTGATACGGGTGCTTTCCGGATCCTTTAAACAAAATCAACGGGAAGAAGAAGGAACTTGTCTGTGCGAAAGCGCAGTCCGCCATCATGGCTTTTTTTCTGGATAAAAAGATTCTCACGGAGGAAGAGTTCTCCGTATATCGAAGAGCAAGAAACCATAAGTCACAGAGCCATTCGAAAAATTCTGCGATACAGGATTATCGCCGTGCGACAGGCTTTGAGGCCGTGCTCGGCTTCCTGCACTACCGGGGGGAGAAAGAAAGGCTTCAGTTTCTGATGGAAGAGGGACTGGCCTTTCTTTTGCAAACGACAGAAAAGAAGGAAGATGCGTAGATTCAGTACGTAGGGACTCCACACCGGCAGGGGAAAGAGCGGATTTATAGAGAAAGATTGAGAGAGAGGGAGAATGAGAGAAGAAGGATACACTTTAATAGGAAGAAATCCGGTAATGGAGGCATTCCGTGCGAAGAAGACGATTGACCGCTTATTTGTGCAGGACGGTCTAAAAGACGGTCCCATTCTCAGCATTCTTCGGGAGGCGAAGAAGCAGGATACGGTGGTGGACTTCGTGAAGAAGTCCCGTCTTGATGAAATCAGTTCCGGAGAAGTGCATCAGGGTGTCATTGCGTATCTTGCGGCATACGCTTATGCCGAACTTTCCGACCTTCTTCAAGTAGCAAAGGAGAGAGGAGAGGATCCTTTCTTTTTTCTCCTGGATGGGGTAGAAGACCCGCATAATCTGGGGGCGATGATTCGTACGGCAAACCTCTCCGGCGCGCACGGCGTGATTATTCCGAAGAGGAGGGCGGTTGGACTCACGGCAACGGTGGCGAGAAGCAGTGCCGGTGCTTTGAATTATACGAAGGTCTGTAAGGTGACGAACCTGGTACAGACCATGGAAGAGTTGAAAAAGGAAGGCATCTGGTTTGTCTGTGCCGACATGGGCGGGCAAAGCATGTATTCTCTCAACTTGAAGGGGCCGATTTGTCTCGTGATGGGAAATGAAGGCGAAGGGGTTTCCCGTCTGGTTAAAGAAAACTGTGATATGCAGGCATCGATTCCCATGAAGGGAGATATTGATTCCTTAAATGTCTCCGTGGCATGCGGTGTACTGGCGTATGAGATTGTGCGGCAACGTCTTCAGTCGTAGCGGAAAATCGCGCTCATGATAGAATCATTGCGGTACACTTTTGTTGTATGAAACTTTTGCAGTAGCAATCTTTAACGATAAAGGAGTTGTAAGGGTGAATGCCAAAGAAGAGTTTAAGATAGTAGAGCGCTTGTTTTTCTTTGCGCTTTTGATGTTTGTCGGCGGTTTTTACGGCGGATATACCTACAGTTTACGGGGAAAGGTCTTCGCCAATGCCCAGACGGCAAATCTGGTGATGATGATGCTGTCCTTCGGAAACGGGGATTGGAAGAGAGGACTCTATTCTTTTGTGCCTCTGACGGCTTATATTTGCGGTGTTTGTTTTGCGGAACTTCTCGGAGAGAGGCTGAACCGAAAGAATCAGTTGGTCTTCGAGCGAATTCTGCTTCTTTTCGAGGCGTTTATATCACTCCTTATCGGATTTATGCCGGCGGCGGTGCCGGACCGGATTCCGCAAGTCATGCTCAGTTTTATCTGTGCCATGCAGTTTACGGTGTTTAAGAAAGCGGAAGGGCTTTCCATGGCGACGACTTTCTGTACCAATCATATCCGGCAAATGGGGGTAAATCTGGTAAAGGGAATCCGGGACAACGATGCCAATGCATTTTTCGTATCCAGAAGTCACGGTCTCATGCTGCTGTCTTTCTGCTCAGGCGCTTTTGTTGCCGTGTCTACCTCGCATGTGTTCGGCTATTACTGCATCTGGATTACTGTGGCTGTACATTTGTTTTTATTCTATATTACACACAAGGAAAGCATGAAAGAGATTTGAATATGTTTCAGATAGATGGGAAAACAAAGTTATACGGACTTCTGGGAAATCCTGTGGGACACAGTCTGTCTCCGATGATTCATAACGAGGCCTTTCGCAGATTGTCCGTTAATGGACGCTATCTTGCTTTTTCCGTAGAGAAGGAGACCCTTCCGGGCGTTCTCTCCGCCTTCCGAAGTCTGCAAATCGGAGGCTTAAATCTGACCATGCCTTTAAAAGAAGCGGTGCTTCCGCTTTGTGACAGTCTGTCTCCGGAAGCGAAACTCTCGGCATCGGTGAATACCTTAGCAGTTTCTTCCGGGAGGAGAGCTTCGGGGAACGAGTACGGACGGCATCGGATTTTTTCGGGCCTTAGAGAAGAAAAATGGGAAGTGTTCAGGGAAAAAAGCTTTGTCTCATGGGACTCGGCGGTGCCGGAAAAGCGATTCTTTGTCGTGCCGTCTTTCACGGAACTGGCAGAAATTATTCTTTTACAAAGAAAGAGTTCCATAGAGAAAAATAAAGCCTTTGTACAGAAAGTGGAGAGAGAGAGCGGAAGAGAGATTCGGCTTGGCTCCTATGAGGAAGACCTTCCTTCTTCTCTCGAAAAAAAGCGATATTCTGGTCAATGCGACAAATATCGGCATGCTCAGGGAAGAATCGCTGCTTCCGGACAGGACCTTTCCTTCATGCCGGACTATTTGTTTCGGACTGTATCTATCATCCGATGGAGACGAAACTCCTTTTGCAGGCAAAAGAGCAAGGGCTCGCTACGATGAACGGTCTTCCCATGCTTTTTTTATCAGGCGGCAGAAGCCTTTCGACTGTGGACGGGAAAAGGAGATGCCGGAGGAAATCTTCGGGCTTTTGGAAGATGCGGTAAGGGAGTAGCTTCGGGTATTAAAAATAGCTCCTTTACAAACAGTCCCCGCAGATGTTTTTGCAAAAAGACGCTTGCGCTCGGTTCCGACGGAACGGTACTAAGCTGAAAACTTCGCTTTACTCGTTTTCAGCAAGTACCGCCGTCTCCAAACGCTTTTTGCAAGAAACATTCTGCGGGGACTATCTTTATGTTGAGGCTAAAGTTTATTTAAAATGCATTTATCAAAGTCGCCCGAGCCTACCACCGTCGTCTTGAAACGACTCATGCAAGAAACATTCTGCGGGGACGCTCTTTGTGCTGAGGCTAAAGTTAATGATATGCGCATTTACCAAAGTCGCCCACGCTACCACCGCCGTCTTGAAACGACTCATGCAAGAAACATTCTGCGGGGACAATCTTTGTGTTGAGGCTAAAGTTTATTTAAAATGCATTTCACCAAAGTCGACTGTGCTGACCATCGCCGTCTTGAAACGACTCATGCAAGAAACATTCTGCGGGGACGCTCTATATGGATGTTTACGCTGCGCCGATATGCAGGATATTCAAGAGTAAAATCCAGGTTAAGCCGTAGTAGCTGACGACACCGACCAGGTCATTGATGGTGGTGATCAGCGGTCCGGAGGCGGCTGCCGGGTCGACGCCGACTTTCTTAAAGAAAATCGGGGTGATGGTTCCGACAAAGGAAGAAATTACCATGGAAACCATCAGAGAGACACCGATGCAGGCGGATATCGCAACGGCGAGGTGTAGTGGCTGCTGTTTAAATAAAGCAAGGTAAACACCGATGCCGACCAGAGAGAAGACGCCGATGACAAGACCGTTTAGTCCGCCGACAGCCATTTCCTTCCCAATCAGACTTAGCTTCTGCTTTCCGGTGAGTCGCTCGTCCATCAGTACACGGATGGTTACCGCAAGGGACTGCGTCCCGACGTTACCGGACATATCGAGAATTAAGGACTGGAAAGCCATAATAATGGTGAGCTGCGCTACAACGGTTTCAAAAGAGTCCTACAACCGTGGAAACCACGAGACCGAGGAAGAGCAGGATAACGAGCCAGGGAAGACGCTTCTTTACACTGTCCCAGAGCGGCTCGTTCAGATCTTCTTCTGCGGAAAGACCTCCCAAACGGGCGTAGTCTTCACCCATCTCTTCATCATAGACTTCCAAAACATCCTGTGCCGTGATGACACCGAGGATGATGTTGTTTTCTCCGAGAACGGGGATGGAGTTCTCCGCGTATCCCTTGATTCGTTCCAAACAATCCTCTATTTTTTCATCCGCATAGACGAAAGGGATAACCGGTTTCCGTAATATCCTCGAGTTTCGTATCTCTTCGTGCGATAATCAGTTCTTTCAAATCGATGGCGCCATAATAGGAGCCGTCCTCGTGCACGACATAGACTTTCGAGATGTTATCGTGCTCGGCAGCCTGCTGAATGAGAGATTTCATGGCATCTGCAATGTTTAGGCGATTGTCCAGAAAAACGAAGTTCGTGGTCATACGGGAACCGATGAAGTCCTCGTCGTATGCAGCCAGAATCTGCAATTCGTTCCGGTCTTTCAGCGGCATCTTGGAGAGCCAGAGAGTCTTCTTCTCCGGATCGGCTTCACGGAGGAGGGATACTGCATCATCCGGCTCCATACCGGCAAGAATGATACCGGCTTTCTCCGGACTCAGTTCCTCTAAGTAAAGATAGCCGTGCTCAACGTATTCCATGACTTCACTGAGGCGTTCATTGTCCAGTAAACTGTATAAATATTTCCGTTCCTCTTCTTCTAAAAGAGGAAGAGCGGAGGCAAGATCGTTTGCATGGTATTCATCTAATTTTTCGTGAAGCACTTCCGCTTCGTCCCCGCTGCGAAGCAGGTCGATAATCTCCTGGATATAGTCCTGTGGGATTCTTTTCGTTTTCGTTCATGCATCTTCCTCCTACAGATTTTTATGATACGGGATACGATAGATAAAATCCTGTGGAATGGCTCCCTGACTTTCCACAAAAGCGAGGATAGTGTAACACTAAAAGGAAGAAGATAGCAATGTTTTCTTCTGTTTTTCTTCCCCGCTGAGGGGAGGGGAAAAGAAGAAAGGAATCTTCAAATAGAAAGAGACGGGAGAGCCTTCCTTATCGACTCTATTTATTTAAATATAATTCTTTTTTTGAGGAATTCATCAATTTTTTTATAGAATTTTGTCTAATAAATCGCTTTTTATAGGTCGATAAACAGTTAAGAACTTTTTAAATGAATTCATTTTGCATCAGGATACCGGAGGAAAAGAGGAGTCTATGCATAGAGAGTTGAGGAATGGATGGAGTAGCCGCCCCTGAACGAAAACAGTTGTCAGGAGGACAGAACGGAAAGCGGAAGAAGAAAACCGGCGTCATCAAGAGGGGAATGGCTTATTTCCTCACTTTTCTGATGCTTGTCGGAAATGTGCAGACGGTTGCCTATGCGGAGGAAAGTGCACGAAATTTGGCAGGAAGCATCCACCGGGAAGAGACGATAGGCGGATCCACCACAGAAGGAGCACAGGGAGGAACAGGTTTTTCTTCATCCGCAGGCACGCAGGGGGAAACAGGTTTATCTTCTTCTGTAGGAGAACAGGAGGAAAGAAGCGTCTCTCATTCCGAAGGCGAAGAGGCATCTTCTTCGGAGATAAAAAAAGAGAAGACCGCCGTTACGGAAGGCACGGGAACGACGGAGGAAGAAGAAGAGGAAGAAGACAAGGGAAAAGGACAGCCTTCCTGCCGGAACGTTCACGGAGACCCTTCCCGGAGAAGGTACCGTTACCGCGTCCTTTGAAGAGGGCACTTTCCCGAGCGGAACCACGATGAAGGTGGAGAAGGTAGAGGAGAACGGTGTTATAGAGAAAGCAAAGGATGCCATCCTGAAGAAGTATCAGGAGAAGAATCCCGGCTTTCATCCGGATATCGATATCGTTACGGCAGTCGATATCACTTTTTACCATGAAGAAAATGGAGAAGAAAAGGAAGTACAGCCCAAAGCCGGAAAGAAAGTCGACGTTCGTTTTCAGAAAACGGAAAAGATAGAGAAAGTTTTGTCGGATGAGGAGAAGGAACTGCAACTCGTGCACCTTCCGGAAGGACTTCCGGTGGAGATTCTTCCCTTAAAAGAAGAAAAAGACGATCTTCTCTTTTCCGCAAAACATTTCAGCCCGACGGTACTGGCTGCCACGCCTACGGCAGGGCTTAGTGCCGATGCCCATGACTTTAAAGCCTTCTGGATGGAAGCCCCGGCTACGAGTCACGATACAGGGCGCTGGTATACCGACGGCAGTAACGGAGATATGCGGAAGCAGAAGAAGTTAAATCTCGTTCCGCAGGAGTATACTTCCAATGCAGTCATTACTTCGACTATCGGGGTGGAGCTGACCTTAAAGGGAAATAAGAATACAAAGTACAAGCCGGGAACGGTTACCATGGATATTCCCGCCAGAATCTATAAGGGATGGGACAGCAGTGATCCGAATAAGATTGCGGTGTCTTCTCTAAAGACAATCAATCAATATCCGCTTCTTCCGGCGATTTCAACCGGAGTACCGGAGGCGCCGGGGACAAACCCGCAGAGTAGTTTTAACTATACGATTGTACAGAAGGATCTTGGCGGAGGAAAAACGGCGGAGTATTTCCGCCTGAAGAATTTCCGTGAGTTAAGCGGCGGTGTCACCTTTAAGGCGGATATCGTCTATAACCTGACTCCTTCGATGCTTTCGGTGACCCATCAGGTCGTAAATGGAAAACAGAAGGGAGTCTACGACAACCATTTTCCGGTAACGATGCAGATTGACCATGAAGACAACAGCCTCGATGCAGTAGATCAGAAGGAACTTTCCGTGCATGTGGAAACGGAGGTAAAACCTACGACGATGGAACTGAAACACGGAGAGGCGGATGTCAATAAAGGCGTCTTCTTCACCTGGGATAACAGCTGGGGAGACAAGCCTGCCGATGCGGATCAGTATTTTTACGGGGTATGGTACCTGCGTGTTGACCGTGCAGTAGGAAGCTCGCAAGCCTTTGATTATACTTTTCATACAGCGAGTCCCGCGGACTCCGATGGCGGTATCTTAGTCGGTGCGAAGAAGCTTCCGATGAACGGGGGCAGCGACAACTACTTTTACAAAAAAAATATCGAGATTTATGCGAAAACGGCTATGCGAATATTGCAAGATATATGGGAGTGGGACCGAACCCGAATCCGCCTGCCAATGCACCTTATCTCGCAAACCCCGTGAACCGCTCTTATGTGGGAATTCCGAAAGACCCCAGTGTGGCGGGACTCCCCACGTTTCAACCCTATGTGGAAGGCACAAACTATGCGAATGCAGACTATAACTCGCAGTTGTATGCGCTCCTTTACAAGTATCCGTATACGAAATTAAAGGAAGCGCAGGGATGCGCACATTGATTTAAGTACAGTGGGAATAGAACTCAAAAACAAAATCACCTTTACGGAGCACTGGGCAGACGGCTATACCCGGGAAGGCGAAGCGCATCTCACGGATAAGATGAAGGTGCTGGTCCATCCTTCCAGTGCCGGGGACTTTCTGAACACGAAGTATAACAGCGGAGCAAGACAGTATTACCTCGGGATTTTCGGAACACAGAGTATTTATAAGGATGGAAATGACGGTCCGCTGATTTATAGTAACTGGGATAACAGCTTTACGCTCTCTTCCAGCTATCAGGCAAAGAACAGTTCCGTTGTGCTGAATTCGGACGGGACGTATAAGACGTCCTCGAATCCTGCCGTTCCGGGTTCCGGAGTGACCATTACCGACCGGCCATACTACCTCTACACGACAACGACGGGAAGTGTAAATGGGAAACCCCTCGCTGTAACACAGAACAGCGCGGTTTCGGATGTAGACGGATTACAGCATGGCCAGGGAAACGATGGCGATGTCTATCGGGGCACCCCGTATAAGTTATCGGATGACGATTATCACTATAGAAGAATCTACATGAAAGACATGAAGGCTTACGATGTAGAGAAGGTAAATAACGATATTGTCGGTTTTGCAAAGAAGGCGGAAGCCAAGAAGGAGTATACGGAGTATCCGCCTGTGGAGGTTTGGCTCAGGCAGAAAGGGGGTTCCTTCTTCCATTACGGTTCCTTTACCCTGAACCGCTATAGACAGTATATCTTCACCCCGGAAGCCGGATACAAGAAGAAAGCTACCATAAACGATAATCTTCCCATCAGTGCTTCTAACCAGTTGGATTTGGAGAAAGCGTTCGAGAACGATTCGCCTATTGTCGGTTTACAGCTCCGCCAGGATTCCAACTTGTATAGAACAAGCTTCGATGCCGCTTTCACACTCCAGATTACGCCGACCGCGGCTATGCGGACGGAAATTGCCGGTGCGATGGCGAGCAATGATAACTATAAAATCAGTTTCCTTGCCGGTGCGGCGGATGCGGAGGTTAGGCAGGAAGGAAATATAGTCTTACCGAACTACCGTATCGGAGATTATCTTGCGCAGGTCGGATACGGTTTGGAGCCGTTAAATATCAACTCGGAACTTTTGAAGCAGAATAAACCGTATGTCGATCATCCGGAGCGCAGTGAGCAGACGATGGAGGTCACCGCCAGAGGGTCGAATGCAGGCACTTTTCCGACTGCCTTTCAGGAGGATAAATATACCAAAAAGTATCAGATTAATGAAGGAAAGATTTATGACCTTCTGCCTGCAGGAACCTATGTGGATGAGAACAGTATCGTTCTCGGAACCTGGGATCCGCAGGATGATTTACCTGCGAACCGACTATATGAGAAGGGCAGGGATTATACGGTAACGTTCAAGAAGAACTGGGAACAGTCCGGACAGACGATGATGCTCATTGAGTTCAAGGCACCGAATGATGCCGATCATCGCTTCTGGAACAAGAGCTATAACCGAAGCGGTTGGAAGCTTCGATACACTCTTTCGAATCCTTATACCAATATTGTGGATAGAGGACGAAACGTTGTGAACACGCTCGGCTTTGTGAATACGAAATCCGAATTCGATTTGGAACGGTAATTATACGGATGACAAGACGCCGAACGTGGACAAGATTTTACAGTACAAGTCCATTAAAGATACGGAAAAGGTAAAACCGAACCATACGATCTCCGTCACGCAGCTCAGTATGCCTTTCGGCCCGGTTACGGTGCTCGAGGCTGCATTTACGAATACGGTTTCGACGGAAATCGATCCGCGCTATATGGTGCATAACGTGAGTTATATGGGAGACCCCTACACGCACCGTCTTCTCTACCAGTCATCTACGACGACGAGAAGTACGGATCTCATTCTCTTCGATATCCTGGGAAAGGGATGAGGATCGAAACGGCGATTTCAACGGAGTGGACATCGACAGTATGCTTTCGAAACGCTCTTATGATAAGACCAGTGCTGCCAACTCGGATACCTTGTTGCCAAGAGTCTTCTATGCGACAGATTTTCCGAAGCCGGAACAGTTAGACCTCGGAAAGCCCTTGTATGACCCCGGGTATGGAAGCGACAGCAATCCGAATAAACCGGGGAATCCCGGCTCGATTTGGCATTTGTGGAACTACCAGGATGAGAGTGCCAATGCGGTGGATCGGAAGACCATCAAGGCACTTGCCTTTGACCTCCGAACTACGATGCACAATAAGCCGTTTATCCTGGATCAGCAGGGCGTTCTCGTTGCGAATGTCAATATGCTCGCAAGTACGAAGCAGAGTAAGGTTTCGGTAAAGAACACGAATGTGGCGTATCGTAAAGGAATCCTTTTCCCCGGACAAGATGTTCCGCAGAATGTGGCAGCCGACGTGGTGCAGTCCAGCAGTACCCATCGCCTGGTTGAACCGGTGGTCTTCCATTTACCGGTGAAGAAGATTCTGGAAGTTCCGGCAGGCCTTACCGCGCCGAATATTAAGGAAAAATTCACCTTTACGATTTCCGGCGTAGATGGAGCGCCGCTTCTCGATGAGGAGGGAATCCGGTCACCGCCGTGAAGAAGAATCCGGATAAGGATGGCGGAACGGTGGACTTTGGAAAGTATCCGTCTCTTGAAACCGGGAACCTATAAGTATAAAGTACACGAAAGCGGCGTGCAGCTCGTCGGTATAAGGAGTATGGATATGGGAGATAAGTTCCTGACCGTTACGGTTACGGATCCGGATCATGTGAAGATGCGTTCAGACCTTCGTTACTCCGATCAGAACCCGTTGACCTTCACGAACGTGTACAATGCCGGGCCGGTAGAACCGGAGATCAAAGTCGCAAAGTTTCTTTCTGCAACGGCGGGAATCAAGAAACCGGATATTACGAATGCTTTTGAGTTCACTTTGAAGAGAGCGAGCGCAAACGATCCGATGCCGGCGGAAGCGGGAACAGCGGACAGCCTGACCAAGCGAAATCCTTCCGCAATCGGCGGCGAGGTGAGCTTCGGCAGAGTGAAGATCACCGCGCCGGGAGTTTATAAATATACGATTACCGAGTCGGGGCTTTTCCCGGGCATTACGAACGATCCAAGACCGACCAGAGAAGTGACGATTACGGTAAAGGACTATGGATTCGGACAGCTGATTGCCCTTGTTTCCGGGGACGACTTTAACTATGTGAATGTCTTCAATCCGGTTCCGACGGAGGGAGCAGTCTCCCTTGGAAAGGCAGATTCGCGGAAACAAACCTGCTACGGCAGATCCCTTCCGTTTCGTTTTACGGACGGACAAGATGGAGATTGATTCTAATTCCGTGTACTGGGAAAAGGATACGGAAGACCCGAGTTTTGCCGATCTGGAAAATGGTGTACTGGAGGGGGAACTGGCAAGCACCAGCAATCTCGACCGCCTCGCAGAGAATAAACCGACGCTGAAGATGATGCCGAGAGGATTTTTCCAACCCATGCCGGCAGGCAGCAGTTCGGAAACGGAAACGGTCATTATCCTCGGAGAAGGACACACGTCCTATAAGCCGATTGTCTTTCATATTCCGGGTGTCTACACCTATACCCTGGAGGAGCTGAATGACAAGATTCCGAACTATGTTTATGATCCCTACGGTATATAAAGGTTGTCTTCACGGTGACACAGGACAAAGACAATAAGAGAGACCTTCATGTAAAACAGAAGATTTACAAGAACGGCGTGGAAGTCTCCGAAGCACTCTTTACGAACGAGTATCAGCCGAACAGCCCGGGAGGCGGAGGAGGCGACCCGAAGAAGCCGATTCCGTATGACCCGGTTACGCCGGGAGGACCGGGAGTGAAAACCCAAAAGAGCCGGATAAGCTGATTACGCCGGAAACACCGGAGCAACCGACCCCGGGAGGGGAGATTCCGCGGATTCCGAGAGTACCGAAGACCATCAAGGAGATTCGGAAGCGGATGGGAGAAATCCTTGGAGAATCGAGAAAGCGTCCGCTTACACCGGAGGAGGAGAAAGAATTAAAGCATCTCGGAGAGGTACTGGCAGCGCTTAGAAGAGCCCGTTCGCACGTCAGAACGGCGGACAGTTCTTCGATGCTATGGTATGCACTGGCGTCCATGATGAGCTTTGCTTTGCTTTCCTTCTACTATCTTCTGGAGAGCAGGAAGAAGAAGCACTAGAGAAAGTTTCAGAAGAAGCACTGGAGAAACTTTCAGGAGAAATTTCAAAAGAACTACTGGAGAAAGTTTCGGAAGAAAGGAGCTGTAAAACAGGTATTGCGAAAAATGCCGTACGGAAGAATGTACGGCATGGTTTTACAGCTCCCTTCCCTTTTTCGGATTCTCACCGTAGTTTTTCAGAAAAAGAATTGACAGAGAACAGGGTTCTATGCTATTTTCTTAATGTTCTGAATATGCTGATGTAGCACAGTCGGTAGTGCGTCGCATTGGTAGTGCGGAGGTCACGGGTCCGATTCCCGTCATCAGCTTTCATTCTTAACAAGGATCGTGCGCAGAGAGTGCGGTATTTTGGTTTTACAGCGGGTACCGTGCGTGAAGCGTGCGTTTTCTCGTTTATAGCGGAGGATGTGCAGGCATTGTGCAGGATCTCGTTCACGGCGGAGGCTTGGCAAGAGGAAGCTTCCGCTATTTTTAACAGAAAAGAAGAAAGGGAGTTCTTAATGGACGAAAGTAGAACAGTGGAATATCCCGTGATTGATGTTTATGCGACGGGAAAGAATATTGAACGTCTTCGGAAAGAAAAGGGACTGAGCGTGCGGGATATCTCCTCCTTTATGGGATTCGTAGAGCCGCAGGCGGTTTACAAGTGGCAGCAGGGGAAGGCTTTACCCAGTCTGGACAATATGTTTGCCCTGAGCGTCCTCTTCCGGGTTTCCATGGAAGAGATTCTGGTCAGACAGAGTGACGGCATGGAGAAAGGAAAGCATTTGGCGGCATGATGCCATTTTCTTTTCTGAATTGGAAGAAAAAGACTCGAAATTTAGCGAAAACTGAGTATAATAGATAGGCTAGTAGTTTTTACGCTGCGGTTTTACGCTTGTTTTATACGGCGATGAAGATTTTCTGCATCTGTGTGATTTCATTTGGATAGTGTAGGAGTGTGGAATGGAGAATAGTATGAATCCGTGTTTAGAAGTAGAAGAGCTTGTAGAAGAGCAGGGCTTTGGTCGTTTTGTTTGTACTTCTCTGGTCAAGGGAGAGGGCACCGTACTGGGGAATTCGCTCAGAAGAATCCTTCTTTCTTCCATGCCCGGTGCGGCAGTCAGTGAGGTGAAGATAGATAGTGTCTACCACGAGTTTTCCTCTATTCCCGGCGTCAAGGAAGACGTTTCCGAGATTATCATGAATCTGAAGAAGCTGGCGGTTCGGTATACGGGAAGCACGGAAGAGCCGATTATGGCGTATATCGATTATATGGGAGAAGGTACGGTAAAGGCTTCGGATATCAAAGTAAGTTCCGAAATCGAGGTACTGAATCCGGATCTTGTGATTGCGACGCTTTCCGGTGAGGATGCAAAGCTCTATATGGAGCTTACCATTACCAGAGGAAGAGGCTATGACGGAGCAAATACCCGGGATCATAGTGATCTTGCTATCGGGGTGATTGCGGTCGATGCGATTTATTCTCCCGTGAAGAAGGTCAATGTTCGGATAGAAGAGCAGGGAGAGGAAGAGAAGCTGATTCTGGATGTGGAGACGGACAAGACTCTGGCTCCGAAGGAAGCGGTTTCGCTGGCTGCCCGTGTATTACAGACCCACTTGAAACTCTTTATCGATATGGACGGCAGTGCGAAAGAGAGTGCCGGAGCGGGAAGTACGGAAGAGCAGAAGAGCGATGAACTCAATAAGAGTATCGATGAACTGGAGCTCAGCGTTCGTTCATATAACTGTTTGAAGCGTGCAGGAATCAATACCGTGGAAGACCTTGTGCGAAGAGTATGGATGATCTCATGAAAGTACGAAACATGGGCAGGAAGTCTCTGGATGAGATTCTGAACAAGTTGGAAGGCATGGGACTGCATCTTTCCGTGAAGGCGGAGTAAAGAGGAAGTAAGACAGGGAATCGTTTTTTGCGGTGCCCTGTTTTTTTGAAATTGAGAGGCATGGAGAAAAATAAGAGATTTTGGACTGAGCAGAGGAAGAGAGACTATATCCGAAACGCAGAGGATAATCTCTTCATCATTGCCGGGCCCGGAACGGGAAAGACGACCCTGCTTTCGAGGAGAATATTGAACCAGATTATGGGCGGAGAGAGACTGTCCCATTTCCTTTTGATTGCCTTTACTGAAGAAGCGGTAGAAGAGTTTAAGCAGAAGATTAAGAAACATTTATATCGGGAAATTGCGGTGAACAAAGAAGCGAGTCGCCGCTTAAAGAAGAAGGTGCACGGAATCGACCGCATGCATGTCATGACCTTCCATGCCTTCTGCCTCTTTGTTCTGGAGAAGGGGAAGGGAAACGAAACGGAACAGGAGGGTGAGCTTCCTGTAGAAGAGCAGTGTCTCCGCCTTTTAAAGAGAAATCAGGCGTTATTACAGGAGCTGAGGAGAGATTTCAGTAAGATTTATGCCGATGAATTGCAGGATCTGAATCGTGTACAGCTGGAGATTCTTCTCCGCCTGTCTATGGACCGGAAGGGAAAGATGCGACACAACTGTCTCTTTTTATGGTAGGGCGATCCCCGGCAGACCATTTATCAGGATGCGGAAGAAGGCAGACAGGTTTTCTTCGAAATGAAGAAGAAAATGGAAGCGCGGCGCAATGTGCGGGTGCTTTATCTGAATGAGAACTATCGGGCGAATAAGCAGCTGGTAGACTGGATCAATGCCTCTTTCCGGGAGAAGATGCGTTCTTACCGGGATATGGAAGCTTCGCAGAAGGCGGATTTCCTGAAGCACTGCCCGATTCACGGAGTCTACCGGAAAGCGGTTTCCGGCGGAGAAGGAGAGAGCCTGAAGGCCTTGCTCCTCGCTCTGCATAAAGCTTATCCTTCCTTAAGTGAGCGGGACTTTCTGATGCTTTGTAAGAGTAAAGAACGAAGTGATGCCTATAGGGAGATTCTGAAAGAACTTCCTTTCCTAAAGGGCTCTTGTGATAAAGTCGTTCTGGAAGCCCGCTACTCGAAAGGACTGAATGCGAAATATTGTCATCCTTACAGGCGCGGGAGCCGGGCAGGAAAGCAGGAGAGAAGAAAGAGACAGCCATCTTCTTCACCTGGAGTATGTTGCCGTAACAAGAGCAAAGCACGCGCTCCTTTTCTTAACGGGAGAGGACGAAGGCTGGTTTCAAGACAAGGAATATAAGCTGGAAGAACTCCCTGTGCTAAGCCCTATAGAGGAGGAGTAGCTGATAAACGTGATAGGCAAGGGAGAGCGGATGCGGAAGAACCATATCGGCAATCGCTTCTAAACCGATTTTTTTCCGATTTTTCTTCTTTAGCGGGGCGGGCATCTTCTTTCCCCCTTACTGAACTCATGGAGGATTTCTTTGCCGCTCGGAAGGAGTTGGACGTGGAAATCCTCTTTTCTTTTTAATTCCTCGGCAAAGAAGCGGACATTTCGGTAGGATATCGCTTTCAGGAATTGCAGGATTTTCTCTTTGTCGCCCTTAAAGAAGATGCGGAGGCCGGAGGTTGCCGGATAGATCTGAACTCCCCATAATCTGGGGACAGAGGGAGAGGATTTCACTGAGAATCTTTTTCCTCTTTCGCTTTGATTGTGCCATAGTCCAGGCGAAGCCGGACGGAGGTATCATTTTCATGGCAGACTTGAAATTCCATGGAGTCCCTTTTCTTTTTCATGGCTAAGAAAAATAGCCTTGTAGTTTTGATTTTTTTTTGGAAATAACACTTAGTGTTAGTATACACTATTTTTTTCTCCGCTTTATTCTAAAAAAATTTTCTATACAAATCGTTATACTGCTCTATGATAAGAGCGGAGGCGCCGAAAAACGAATTATTTTCCCAAACTTGTTATATCTCCAATTTCGTTTGTCGATATAGAAGTATACAATGTATTTTAATATTCTAAAAAAAGAATAGAAGAGGAAGGAAAAAAATGGCAATTCAAATTCAAGATTTTGCAGGGAAAGAGCAATTTCAGTCCATACTCTGCGACTGGGCAATCGCCACGGGATTAGAGGCAATGGTGCAGGCAACAGATGGAAAAACAGTGTATTTTGCTAATGCTGAAAAGAGAGAGCCAGGGAAGGCCGATGCTTTAGATCACCATTCCCAAGAATTTGGCTCCTCCTCTATCCATGAAGACCTGTTGTATGACGGGGAGAAAGTAGCAACGGTATTTTTAAAGAACGGATTCGAGGGAGACTCGGATAAGGGAGAAGCGGCACTGCATTTCCTTTGCGCTTCCCTTTCTCTGTTCCTTACGGCAGAGTGCAGTGAACAGCATTTCCATGAATTCGTGGAGAAGTTGTCCGCCGGAATCAATGAGACACAGTCTCTTGTAAAGGATATCCGGAAGTGCACCAACGATTTAAAGAGTATTCAGAGTAGACAGAAGATTCTTGCTTTAAATGCGAACATTGAAGCGGCTAGAGCGGGAGAGCACGGTAAGGGCTTCGGCGTTGTTGCCGATGAAGTAGGTCGTCTTTCAGACAGCAGCTCCGCAGTAAACGAGAAGATTTCCGCAGTCGTTAAGCGGATTTCGGAAGTGGTTAACGGAATGAGCGGACAAGAGCTGGAAGAGCAGGTATAAGCGTTCTTTCTGAAAAAGAAGCGATATCATAAAGCCGCTGTTACAGGGTTTCACTGTAGCAGCGGCTTTTTTTAGTTCTGTACAATGTACCCGTCGCATAGCGTGTGATCATCTCGTTCAGAACATTTAGGGGCTATAGGAGAAGCCGGTGATATTACATTCTGTGAGACGCGCGCATCCTGTTTATGAAAAAGAGGAAGCGCTTTGATGCACTTCCTCTTTCAAGCAATTTCTGAATCTCATTTTTATTTCTCAATCGCCTTCTTCTATTTTGCGATACGAACCGACCAGAGCGGACCGCCCGCGTCATAGTTTTTTTCTTTAATTCCCGCATGAGCTGCGCAGGATCCCATTCCTTCTGCGTGTTCGGATAGGAGTTCGGGTCGGCAATGGAAACCGTACCGTTCGGATTCTGCTTTGTGATGATGATGAAATGTCCTCCGTTTGTGAGCGCGCCCTTTCCCATGAGCGCCACCAGAATATGTCCGTTGTTCAGGAGATCGGCGATGCCCGCCGGCGTTCTGTTCTCTGCGCTCACGCTGTCCACGATGAGATCGAAAGCGGAGAGTACCGCGGGAATATAGTCATGATAGGAACCGCTCTTCGGCGCATAATAGCCGTATGCGGCGGACCAGTTGGCCATTTCCTTCGGTGTGATGCTGCCGTTTACATTTCCAAAGGCGGAAACAATCATGGCGGCAGTGGTGGGACCGCAACCATACTTACTGATGCTGTCCTTCCCTCCGTAAAGGTAGCTTCCCCAGTGACTGTCATGCTGGTTATAGTATGACATCGGTCCGAGTGCGGTGTCCAGGTAGACATTATAGTCGTTAAAGGTAGAAGTACCGTAGTATTTTTCAAAGGGATCCGTCTTTACCGGAATGACCGAGGGGTCTGTGCATCATCCGCTGTGCCCTCTACTGTCGTCGGATCGTTTAGATCTTCTTTCGGAAGGGCGGCCGCTGCCGGGGAGGCAGCCGGTTTTTGCTTCCGGAGCCGAAGTTTGTGCCGGAGTCTGTGCAGGAGTTTGCGCCGGACTTTCTTCCTGTTTAGCGCCCTGTGTTCCCGCGCTTTCTACAGCACTGCTTTCCGTAGGGGAAGCGCTCTCTTCCGCATTCTCTTTTCCGCTCTCGGGCTCTTTCGCACTTTCTTCTTTCGCTTTTTTCTTACTCGTGCTGTTTGCTCCATTTTCTTCCGTGTCACTACCCGTTTCCTCATTTTCCGGAAGGGATTCCCGACTGACGGCATCTTCCGCTACGGAATTCGAGGATGTTTCCGCCGTATTATAAAAAACCTGCTGAAAACGATTTTCACCAAGGATTTGTCCGTCTTTTTTTACTTCGCTTTTCTTTATGCTCTCCCGATACCCGTTGTAAGCGATAGCGGAGAAGCTTGCTGTCATCACGGAAAGAGAAGCAACCGCGGCAATGCCCAGTTGTTTTGCGCTTGCTGCCATGAGTTTCCGTGAAAGGGAATGAAGTATACTCATTTGTTTCTCCTATTGTACTGCGCACAGAAGATAGTCTGCAATTTCCTCTAAGTTTCCCTGTCGATCTACGGCGCCCAGTTTGAACGCTTCCATAGGCATACCGTATACCACGGAGCTTTCTTTGTCCTGCCCGAGCGTATAGGCGCCTTTCTCGTGCATGGACAGGAGCCCCTCCGCGCCGTCCCGGCCCATTCCCGTTAAGAGAATACCGAGTGCGTGCTCCCCATAGACTTCCGCGACAGAATGGAAGAGATAGTCGATAGAAGGGCAGTGGCCGCTTACTTTTTCGCCTTCCTTACATTCCACGTGTCCGGCGTCCGGACCCCGGAATACCCGCATCTGTAAGCCGCCGGGGGCAATGAGGCAGAGCCCCGGGTAGAGTTTATCGCCGTCCGCCGCTTCCCGGACTTCCATTTTACAGATTTTATTCAGCCGGTCCGCATACATCTTGGTAAATACCGCCGGCATGTGCTGTGTAATCACAATGGGGGGAAGTGTGGCGGGAAGTCGTTCCAGTACGGCGAGTAAGGCTTCTGTTCCTCCGGTAGATGCCCCCATGGCGATGAGTTGAAAATGATCCTTTGGGAATGAAATGTCTTTCATTGCCACTCCTTACTAAACTCCTAAAGGTAAGATAGCCTTATCCGAAAAGCCGAAGGCAAATTGGGATAAGGCGGTTAAGCTATTCTTCTTTACGATAGATAGCCGGTTTTATATATTTGTAAGGACAAGTCTGTTTCGTCAGTCCTTCGGAGTGACCGATGAAGAGGTGTCCTCCCGGATAGGTCACGTCGTAAAAACGCTTTACTAAAGCATCTTTTGTTTCCTGATCGAAGTAAATCATGACATTTCTACAGAAAATCAAGTCGAAGTCCCTTTTAAAATGAATCGGTTCCATCAGATTGAAGGGACGGAAGATGACATTCCTCCGCAATTCTTCGCTTACGGTATAGAAATCATTTCCGACAGGAACAAAATATTTATTTTTCCACGCTTTCGGAAGCTTTTCCAGGCTTTCCGCCGGATAACGGGGGTCCGCCGCCTTGGAAAGGACATTGTGAGAGATATCCGTTGCCAAAATACGGGTATCCCACTTTCCGGGTAATTTTCCGAAATACTCCAGAAGATACATGGAGATGTTGTACGGTTCCTCTCCGGAGGAGCAACCTGCGCTCCATATAGAGAGAACCTTGTCTTTTTCATGCTTCTTCAGGAGATCGGGAAGAACAACATTTTCCAGATAATCGAAGTGCGATTCCTCCCGCATAAAATAAGTATAGTTTGTTGTCAGTTTATTCAGGAGGGTGGTGAGCATCTCCTGATCTTCCCGCCGCAAAACATCTTCAACATAACTGTGAAAGTCGCGGTACCCGTTTTTCTCCAATATGGAGGAAAGTCGACTGACAATCAGGGGTTTCTTCCGCTTCAGGTCAATCCCGAACTTATCCTGCATATAGGTATAGAGTCGTTTAAAATCCTCATCCGATAAATCGTACATCAATCGACCTCTTATACTGCGTCAGGGGATGCCTGTACCAGTGCTTCCGCGTCAAAGGACATTGCCACTTCGCCGCTGTCAAGGGTAATCATGCCGTTGCACAGTTTCTGTCTGTTCCTAAGCGGAATCGGTTGTACATCATCCAGGTCGATATCGATAACCTGTCTTACGCGGTCTACGATGATGCCGATTTGTACGGAATCGATGTTCAGTACGATGATGCAGGTCTTGGAGGTATATTCTTCCGCTTCCTTGTCCATGAGTAAACGGATATCGATCACCGGAAGGATAGAACCTCTTAAGTTAATGATTCCCTTTACATAGTGCGGAACCATCGGAAGAGAAGTAATGCTGTGGTCATTGATGATTTCAATGACGTAGCTTGTGCTCATATACATTACCATTCCGCCGGATTCGAAGGTGAGGCAGCGTTCCGCATCGGAGCTTTCCAACTCTTCTGTTACTTGCCCTTCCATCAAATCATCCATTAATTCTTCTTCGCCCATACTTCCCTCCTTAATTATTTTCAATGGCTTGAGAGTACAAGCCTAAGACATCTAAGATGATACAAATGTTACCGTCTCCCAAAATGGAGCATCCGTTGATTCCGCTGGACTTTAAGTCATAGGCATTGAAGTATGCCGGAAGCGGTTTTACAACAACCTGCTGTTCGCCGATCAGGTCGTCTACAAAGAGACAGCAGGACTTGTCGTTTGCTTCTACCCAGATCAGCACACCGTCTGCAAGGTCCGTGTATTTACCTTCAATTCCGTAGAAATTGTTCAGACGGATAATCGGATAGAAGACATCCATTCTCTTTACCATTTCGTTTCCGTTTTCATCGAAAACCACTTCGGCATCGTCTACCTTGAAGGACTGTCTGATGTTTACGATAGGAATGGTGAAAATGCTCTCGCCGACATTGACCTTCATACCGTCCATGATGGCAAGGGTAAGAGGAATCTTCATGGTGAAGGTGGAACCCTTTCCGATTTCGCTGGAAATACTGATGGTTCCGCCAACGGACTCGAGATTCTTCTTTACAACGTCCATGCCGACGCCTCGTCCGGAGAACTCGGTTACGGCAGTATTGGTGGAGAAGCCCGGAAGCATAATCAGTCCCAGTGCTTCTTTCTTTGAATATTCGGAACGCGGTTTGTAGAGCAGTCCCTTTTCTTCCGCTTTGTCAAGCAGCTTTTCCGGATCCATTCCGTAACCGTCGTCGGAAACGGTGATGATGACTTCGGAAGAAGTGTGGAAAGCGGAGAGGGTCAGTTCGCCCTGTGCGTCTTTTCCGGCAGCAATACGTTCTTCACGGCTTTCTTCGATACCGTGATCCATGCTGTTTCGAACGATGTGCATCAAAGGATCCTGGATGCTGTCCACAATCGTCTTATCCACTTCCGTGTCTTCTCCGACGATGGTCAGCTTTACATCTTTACCGAGTTTCTGTTTCATATCCCGAACGATACGATTCATCTTCTGGAATACACCGGAGATGGAGACCATTCGAAGACTCATGGCAATATCTTGTAAGTCGTCCGTCAGCTTTCTAAGCTGTCTTGCGGACTTCATGAAGTTGTCCAGGCTTTCCTGCGGGAGCATACGAAGAACAGGAGAGGAGGTTACCATCGACTCCGTGATGACGATTTCTCCGACAAGGTCGTTTAAGCTGTCCAGCTTCTGTAAATTAACGGAAATCAAACTCTGCTTAACCGGAGCGCCTGTTTTCTGCTGTGCAGCCTGTTGCTGTGCGGCAGCTTCCTTCTCGTTCTTCGGCTTAGCGGAAGAAGCTTCCTTCTGTACATCCTTCTCGTCTTTCTTCGGCTCTTCTTTCTTCGCATCCATGATTTCATAGGAGAGGATGTGGCTCTGTTCGCCGAGGACTTTCTCTCCTTTTTCCAGGGTCTCATCGCTGTCGAAAGCAAGGAAGAAACCGGAATCAATGATGGTTTGTGCGGTTTCCGGATTGCTATCCATATCGGAAGGATAGTAACGGAAGTCCAGGTCAAACTCCTTCAGAGCATTGACAATCATAAAAGCACGCAGATTCTCCATTCCGATTCCTTCGTCCAGGAAGACATGAATGAATTTCTTTGCGCTGGGATCGTTCGGAAGAACCGTGTCTCCGCTCTGCGTACCGGACTCTGCGCTGTCCTTTCCTCCTGTGGCAGGAGCATCTCCGCCCTTTCCGGAGATTTTTGCCAGGAAGCCGTTGATCTGTGCTGCGAAAGCATCGACATTTTCATCTAAGGGCTCGCCTGCCTTGACCTTCTCAATACCGCCGCGCAGGAAGTCTTCCGAGCGGAACATCAAATCAAAGAGTTCGCTTTTCTGGTCTCCGTCTAAGGAATCAATGCCCTTATCGCGGATAAAGAAGAACATATCTTCAATATGATGTGCGATGTTGGAGAGCGGGGTGAATTCCATCATGGCACTGGAACCTTTAATGGTGTGCATGATACGGAAGATTTCATTGACATCGTCAGTGGAAAAATCCCCTACCTTTTCATCTGCGATGAGCATCTCATCCAACTTATCCAAGAGGGATTCCGTCTCCAGAAGATAGGTATCCAACATTCCTTCCATTGTACTATCCATAGTTTTACCACCTTTTCACTATTTTTCATTGGAAAATGCCGTACCTGCTTCTTATACAGCCTTCCCTTATTACTACTGTTGTCCTCTGTGCAAAATTACTTTTCTCGTTATCTATCGGCAATTCTCATGAGCCTATAAGTCGGCTCTTTGAAATGCAAAAAAACACTGCTTTTGCAGTGCTTCCATCCTTTTTCTCTACTCGATTCTGCCTTTATGGAATAGCGAAAAACAAAGTATTCGGATAAAATCGGAAGCATCCCTTCTTTCCGAAATTTTATTTTTCCTCTTCTTAGCTATAAATGCATCCTATCTTATATAGAAGAAAAGAGGTTAGAAGCTCTTTACCGCCGTCATGAGCCGCTTCAGGTCATTGTTTACAGAGTTTACCATGTACTGGTATTCATAGGTCGTTTTTACAAGTTCTACTTGTTCCTGATCCATGTCCACATTGTTTCCGTCCAGCCTGCTGGACTCGTTTCTGGTGTTGTGTATTCTGGCTCTTTGCCCGTCAATCGCCTGTGCTACATGAACCTTTTTCTGTCCGCCCTTTTCCGCAGCAGATATGCGGTGGAGAAGTTCGTTCTCAAACGTGAGATACTTGGACTTGAAGTTCGGGGTATCGACATTCGCGATGTTATTCACCGTCAAATTCTGTCTTCCCCATAAGAGGTCCAGTGTCTTCTCCGTGAGGGCTATTCCATTTCCATAAAATAATGACATAGCAATCCTTTCTTTCCAAACGGTCTTTCCTCATTTTATCGAACAAATCACGAAAAGATATAAGGGAAAAGGAGAAAAATTTCGAACTTGGATAAGCCTCTTTTTTTGTTTATAATGACAGGAAGGTAAAGCGCTTGCAATATTATTCAAATAAATTATATTTATTGGAAGCTTCTTATAATAAAAAGGATTTCGTCGAAGTTGTTCAGGAATATGGGTGAGGTATACGCTTTTATCGGAGAGTATCTTTTTTCGTGGAGAAGCATCGTGGAGAGACAGAAGGCGTAAAAGGACGAAGAAATGAGTAGAAAAGTTACACGGTTCGTGTTGCTTTTTTTCGTGGTTATGGTCTGCGTAATTTCCTGCAAGAGGAATGGCGCAAATCAGAGAGAGAAGGCATACAGAAAGACAAAAGAGAATATTGAGTTGACGCTGTGGACGTACTATTCCGCAGCGCAGCAGGAAGTTTTTCTGAAAACGGTGGATGAGTTTAATCTGACCAGAGGAAAAGAGCTGAATATCACGGTTCATGTGATGAATCCGGGTTCCATCGGAGATTTGGACGGAAACCTTCTTTCTCTTACGGATAAGAACTTTATCCAGGATAATTATCCGGACATGGCTTTTATGTATCGGGATGCGGCACAGGCGCTGGATAGTAAAGGGTATCTGGTGGATTTCAGTTCTTACTTTTCGAAAGAGGAACTGGATTCGTTTGTGCCCGGATTTCTGGAAGAAGGAAAGCTTGGAAAGCAGAGTAAAGGGATCAAGATTCTTCCGGTGGGAAAGTCGACGGAGATTCTTTACCTGAATAAGACGGACTGGAAGAAGTTTGCGGATGCGACGGGATGCAGCATTTCGGAGCTTGCTACGAGAGAGGGCCTGGTTTCGGTCGCCGAGAAGTACTATCAATATACGGATGCCTTAACCGAGACACCGAATGACGGGAAGGCGTTCTTCGGGCAGGAAGACTTTGCGAATTTCATGCTGATCGGGGCGAAGCAGATGGGAGCGGACCTGATTTCCCAGGATGCGGCGGGAAAAGCAGTCTATCATTTTCCGAAGGATGTGATGTATAAGCTGTGGAAGCTCTTTTATGTTCCTTATATCAAAGGCTATTTCAGTTCATCCGGACGATACCGCTCGGATGATGTGCGGACCGGAGAAATCATTTCCTATGTTTCGACGTCCGCTTCTTACCTGAACTTTCCGAAGGAAGTCATCCTTTCCGATGAAAAGCAATATCCCATTGAAAGCGCAGTACTTCCGGCTCCGGAGTTTGTGGAAGGAGAGAAGCTCGCGGTACAGCAGGGCGCAGGCATAGCCGTGATTAAAGGGAATGAAAAGAAGATTCGCGCGTGCATGGAGTTTCTTCGCTGGTTAACGGCTAAGGATGTGAACAGTAAGTTTACCGTCAGTGCGGGGTATTTACCGGTCAAGTCGGAAGCGCTGAATGTGCAGACGATAGATGTTCTGGAAGGCAGAGGGAAGAATCCGGCACTGGAGCAGGCACTGGATACCGTATCCACACATACGATGTACACGATTCCCGCAGTAGAGCAAGTTTCGAAAGTAAGGGACCTTCTCGAGAATGATATGCGGGAGAAGGCAATGAGCGACCGAAAGGCAATTGATACCGCCGTCGCATCGGGTTCTTCCAGAGAGGACGCGATAGCGGAGTATGATACGGAAGAGAACTTCGGCCTATGGTATGATGCTTTTCTTTCTAAAGTAAAGAAGCTGGAAAAGTAGTTTGTCTGGAGAAGTATGAAGAAACAACCGATTTTTAGAAAAATATTGATTCCTTTGGTATTCCTTCTTGTTTTAGAGATGGGTATCCTTATGGCGTCTATCTACGGACAGGGACTCTTTCAGCAGATGCACACCAATTCACGGGAAATTATTGAAAGCCGGGTGGAAGCGAGACGAAACTACCTGGAAAGTGTGATGCTGAATCAGTGGATGAACTTAGGACAAACCGTACAGAAATTGAATCAGCTCGCAGACGGTTTGGTGGAAGCCGGTAAGCTGGATATCGAGACTATTGATGACAGTTCGGAGAATGCCGCCCCCTTCCTCAATGCCGTGTCTGACGATTTGATTTCGATGATGCGGACGAACCGTGTTACGGGAGTGTTTCTGATTTTAAATGCGGAAGACCTGAAGAGCAGCATGGAAGCGAAGCACTATTCGGATAAGCCGGGTTTGTACTTCCGTGACCTGGATCCCGAATCCAAGCCGAGCGGAAAAAACCTGGATATTCTGATAGAACGCTCTCCTTTTCTGGTGGTGCGGAATAAGCAGATGACGACGGATACCACCTGGAATACCAATTTTCAGTTCGGTACGCAGAATGTGCCTTACTACGATTTTCTTTATGAGCCGACGGAAGCGGGATTTCATGCCGGAGCGAATGTAGGATGGGAGGAACTCGGATACTGGAGTAGACCGTACACGCTTTTCGGTGAGAATCGCCAGGCTATTTCCTATTCGGTGCCGCTGCGTCTTTCCGACGGAAGAGTCTATGGCGTTCTCGGCGTGGATGTTCTTTTAAGCTACCTGAACGACAACCTTCCGGAGAAGGAACTGGATTCCAGCGGAACGGCTTCCTATTTTCTGAGCATTGAGAAGAAGAAAGAGGACAGCGTCAGTGCGGATACCTACCGGGAACTTGTTCGTTTTCGCACGCTGGATACGACCATAGACAAGAATGCGGATTTCAGTACGGTCGGGAAGAACCGGGATGTCTACTCTTACAGCATTCCTCTTCGTATTTTTTCCACAAATGGACCTTTTTCCGACCTGAATTGGCGTCTCGGCGGAGAAATCCCCTATAAGACGATGAACAGTTTCGCCGATCGGATGCTCTATGTGATGTCCGTGACGATTGTTCTCACGTTAATCATCGGTATTATGGGCAGTTTCTCTATCTCCATCTTCTTACAGAAGCCGATTCGGGCGCTGGCGACAGAGGTGCGACGGAATAAGCCGACAGAGAGACTGAGGCTTAAGCAGACGGGCATTCTGGAGATAGACCAGATGTCACAGGCCCTGGAGGATCTTTCCGACAGGCTCCTTCAGGAACAGCACAATCTGCAATATGAAAGGGATCATGATTTCCTGACGGATCTCTACAACCGAAGAGCTTTCGGAAGACGGATTCGGGAGTTACTGGATAATAAGGGAAATGGAAATGCCATCGGCGCCTACATCATGATGGACCTTGATAATCTGAAAATGGTCAATGACAGTTTCGGGCATGAGTATGGAGATAAGTATATTCGTTGTGCTTCCGATGCCATGCGGGAAGCGCTTGGCAAGGATGCGCTCTATTCCCGTATCTCCGGAGATGAGTTCAATGTCTTTATCTTCGATGAGGAAGGAAATCGGAATCGAATCAGTACCCTCATTGAAAAGTTGCAGAAAACCATCGATGAAAGCTTCATCATCCTTCCGGACGGCACGAAGAAGATGCTTCGTCTTTCCGGCGGCGTAAGCTGGTACCCGGAGGGCGGTTTAACTCCGGATGAACTGCAGAAGAATGCGGACTATGCGATGTATGTGGTGAAGAAGACCACGAAGTCGCAGATTCGGGTATGGAGTAAAGCGACCGACCTCGGAAAAGAGAAAGAAGAGAAGGAAAGGGAAGAGGAGAAAGCAAGGGAAGAAGAAAAAGAAGAGGAGAGAAAAAGAGTAGAGAAAGAAGGCAGGGAAGGAACGGAAGAAGAAAAAGAATCTACCGTTCAAACTTGACAATTTGCCTTTCATTCAATATACTGCGGAGGAAATGCGATGATGGTGCATAAGTACAAAAAGAGTACAGACAGCACAGAGAGAGGAACCTTGGGCTGTAAGTTCTTCCTGCCTGCTTTTTGGAATATTCACACCGGAGCTGTTTCTCTGAACCCCAGTAGGAGGAGCCGTGAAGCTGCGTAAAGCGAAAAGAGTGCCCGAGTTTTTCGGGAAGTAGGGTGGTACCGCGATGATTCGTCCCTGTCTGTGTAAGCAGACGGGGATTTTTTACGTTCCGAAAAGAAAAGTGGAGGGAATATGAGTCAATTTAATTTGGAAGGCATACGGAAAGCGGCGGAGGAACTTCTGGAGAAGGCAGGAAGTCCGGATGCGTTAAATGCAATTCGTACACGGTTTTTAGGAAAAAAAGGGGAGCTTGCGGAGGCGAAGAAGCACCTGAAGGATCTGTCACCGGAGGAGCGACCCTCGTTCGGTCAGCTCGTGAATCAGCTTTCCGAGCAGATAGAGAAGGAGATTAAGGAACGTCGTGAGGAAATGGAGAAGGCGTTACAGGATAAGAGACTCTTTCGGAGACCATCGACGTGACCCTTCCGGGAAAGAAGATTCGCTACGGGCATCCGCATCCGAACACCCTGGCGCTCGAAGAGGTGGAGAAGATTTTCACCGGAATGGGCTATGAGGTGGTGGAAGGACCGGAGGTAGAGTATGACAGCTACAATTTTGAGAAGCTGAATATTCCGAAAGGACATCCGGCGCGGGATGAGCAGGATACCTTCTATATCAACAGCAATATCCTCTTGAGAACCCAGACCTCCTCCGTGCAGGCAAGATATATGGAGACACATAAGCCGCCGTTTCGGATGATTTGTCCGGGACGCGTATTCCGTTCCGATGCGGTGGATGCGACCCATTCTCCCTCCTTCCATCAGGTGGAAGGTCTCGTAATCGATAAGCATATTCATTTTTCCGACTTGAAAGGCACGCTGGATTTATTTGCCAAAGAGTTGTTCGGAAAGGACACGAAGACGAAGCTCCGTCCGCATCATTTTCCTTTCACGGAACCGTCTGCGGAAGTGGATGTCTCCTGTTTCAAGTGTAAAGGAAAAGGATGCCGTTTCTGTAAGGGAGAAGGCTGGATTGAAATTCTGGGCTGCGGTATGGTGCATCCGAAAGTTTTGGAGAGTTGCAGAATCGACCCGAAGGAGTATAGCGGATTTGCCTTCGGCGTGGGGCTGGAGCGTATTGCGCTTCTGAAATATGAAATCGATGATATGCGTCTGCTGTATGAGAATGATGTTCGTTTCTTAGAGCAGTTTTAAGGGGGAAATAGCATGAATACATCCATGAATTGGTTAAAGGCGTATGTTCCGGAACTTTCCGCGACAGGAAAAGAGTTCGGAGACAGGATGACCCTGGTCGGCAATAAAGTAGAAACCATGGAAGACCTTGGGGAAAATCTGGAGAAGATCGTTACCGGGAAGATTCTTTCTATCGAGAAGCATCCGGATGCGGACCATCTTCTGATCTGTCAGGTGGACATCGGAAAAGAGACTTTACAGATTGTAACCGGAGCGCCGAATGTGGCAGTGGGACAGGTCGTCCCCGTTGTATTGGACGGCGGGAAAGTAAAGGGCAATCATGATGGGAAATTGGAAGAAGGCGGCATCTCCATTCACAGCGGAAAGCTTCGCGGAGTAGATTCTTTCGGTATGATGTGCTCGATTGAAGAACTGGGCGGAGACCGGAATCTCTTTCCGGAAGCGCCGGAGAGAGAGGCATCTATATCTTTCCGGAAGGGACGGCTGTAGGAGAGGATGCGGCGGCACTGCTCGGTTTACGGGATATTCTGCATGAGTATGAAATCACCTCAAATCGTGTCGATTGCTTCTCGGAGGTCGGTCTGGCAAGAGAAGCGGCGGCAGCCTTCGGGAAGGCTTTTCATTTTCCGGAAGTGAAGAAAGTCGGGAATAAGGAGAAGATTGAGGACTATCTTTCTGTGGAGTTAAAGGACAGCGACCTTTGCAGCCGCTATACAGCGCGTCTCATTCGAAATGTGCATTTTGCGCCGTCTCCGATCTGGATGCAGAATCGTCTTCGTACGGCAGGCATTCGTCCCATCAACAATTTCGTGGATATCACGAATTATGTGATGCTGGAGCTCGGACAGCCTATGCATGCCTTTGATTATGATACGATAGCGGGACATCGGATTCGCGTGGAGAGAGCGGAAGAAGGAGAAAAGTTTGTCACTTTAGACGGCGTAGAACATACGCTGGATTCTTCCATGCTCTGCATTAAGGATGCGGAAAGAACCATTGCTCTCGGTGGTATCATGGGAGGGGAGAATTCCATGATTACAGATCATGTGAAAAACGTGGTTTTAGAGGCGGCTTGCTTTAACGGCACGAACATTCGCCTTTCCGGAAGAAAGCTCGGCCTTCGTACGGATGCGTCTTCTTATTTTGAGAAAGGGCTGGATCCGAACCTTTGTGAACTCGCCATGGACCGTGCCTGCACCCTGATTACGGAGCTTCACTGCGGGGAAGTGGTAGGCGGGATGCTGGACTGCTATCCTATGAAGAAGGAAGAGAAACAGTTATCCGTTTCCGTCCCGGAAATCAATGATTTGCTCGGGCTTTCACTTTCAGCGGAGAAAATGAAAGCGCTTCTGCTTCCTCTTGAATTGAAGGTCGAAATTCGCGGAGAGCAGTTGGAAATTACGGTTCCGACTTTTCGGCAGGACTTAGATAGAATGGTGGATATTGCGGAGGAAGTGGCACGTTACTATGGCTATGACAAGATTCCGAATACGCTTCCGAAGGCGTCCACAGTGGGCGGAATGAGTTTTAACCTGGCATTGAACAGGATGCTTCGGCATCTTGCAGAGGCCCTTGGGTATAACGAGAGTTATTTTTACTCTTTTGAATCCAGGAAGCTTTATGAGAAATTACTGCTTCCGAAAGAGAGTAAAGAGTGGCAGCAGATTACCATTGCGAATCCTTTGGGAGAGGATTTCTCCGTGATGAGAACCAGTTCCGTGCCGGGAATGTTACAGTCTTTGAGCCTGAACGATCGACATAAGAACAAAAACGCCAAGCTTTTTGAAATGGCGAAGTGCTATATTCCGAGGAGCCTTCCTCTTACGGAACTTCCGGATGAACGGATGACTTTAACGCTCGGCTTCATCGGAGAAGGGGATTTCTTCAGTTTGAAAGGAGAAATAGAGTGCCTCTTAAGACAGTGCGGCTTACAGGGTGCGCTTCGCTATGAGGCAAACTGCGAGAAGTCGTATTATCATCCGGGAAGGAAGGCCAATATCCTCTATGACGGAAACTGTATCGGAACGATGGGAGAGATTCATCCGGATGTCCTGAAGAATTTTGAACTGAAAGAGAGAGCCTACATTGCCGTACTGGATTTGGAGGAAATCTATCCCTATGCGGGAGATTACAGAAAGTATGTACCGGTAGCAAAGTTCCCTGCCGTGGCACAGGACTTTTCTCTTCTGGTACCGAAGAATGTCAGTGCCGGACAGGTCGAAGATACCATCCGGGAAGCAGCCGGAAAGCATCTCGAGAAGCTGGAACTTTTCGATGTCTACGAAGGGGAACAGGTTGTTGCCGGCTTTAAGTCCCTCTCCTACAATGTCAGCTTAAGAGCCAAAGATCACACCTTAAGTGAAGAAGAAATCAATAAGGTAAGAGGAGATCTACTCACGGCACTGGAGAAAAATCGGGGTAAAGTTAAGGGATATGTAATTTTCACCCCTTGCTTTCATACCTGAAGAAACTATGGAACTACAAGAAATACACAGGAAAAATCCCCGGATACGCTTTTAGGCAGGAGTGTATCCGGGGATTTTATGATTCTTGTACTTTCTGTTCTATACGCGAATGTTCGCTCTCTTGAATTCCTTTTTCCAGTTCTCTTCTCTGCGCTTTTTTCTTCATGTCTTCCCGTTTGTCATAGATTTTCTTTCCGCGGCAGAGACCCATGTCGAGCTTCACGAGGCTGCCCTTAAAGTAAAGACGAAGGGGCATCAGGGTATAGCCCTGCTCCTTGATTTTCCCTGAGCAAACGGTCTATCTCCCTTTTGTGGAGAAGAAGCTTGCGGTCTCGAAGCGGGTCTTTGTTGAAGATATTTCCCCGTTCATACGGATTGATATGCATACCGAGGATGAAGCATTCCCCGTTTCGAATCTGACAGAACGACTCCTTGATGGAGGCCTGTCCGAGACGGAGCGATTTCACTTCGGTTCCGAAGAGTTGTATCCCGCATTCTATATTTTCTTCCACAAAAAAGTCATGATATGCCTTCTTGTTGTTGGCTATAAGCTTTACACTTTCTCCCATTCTTCTTCCTCTTCCTCAGCGGCTTCCGCCGGAATAAAATCGATTGTTCTGCTGAGTGTATCTACGGAATAGACCCGGATTCGCATACTGTCTCCGATGCGATAGCATTTTCCGCTTCGCTCGCCTCTTGTCAGCATTTCTTTCTCGGAAAAGACGAAATAGTCGCCATTCATCATGCGAAGAGGAATCATGCCTTCGATGCCGTTTTCCAAAGCAGATAAATCCCGTATTCCGTAAGTCCGGAAATCTTCCCGCTGAAGCATTCCCCGATAAAGTCTTTCATATACTGGCACTTCTTCAGCTTCAGGCAGTCCCGCTCCGCCTCATCCGCTCGCCTTTCCCGAAGGGAACTTTGCACAGCGACATCGGGCAGAATCCGTGCGTAGTGTGCACGACGCTTCTCGCTCTCACAAGTGCTCAGGTTCTCCTTGATGATGCGATGAATTTGCAGGTCGGGGTAGCGCCTTATAGGAGAGGTGAAGTGTGTGTAGTACTTACTCGCAAGACCGAAGTGCTCTGCACAGTCCGTGCTGTATTTTGCCTGCTTCAAAGAGCGGAGGATGAGCGTGCTGAGCATCGCCTCTTCGTCCTTTCCTTTGATTTCCTCCAGAGCTTTCTGTAGTGCCTTCGGGCGGATGCTGTCCGGATCTTTCGCACGAAGAACGATGGAAAAGTTTGAGAGGATATGCGAGAGTTCTGTCCATTTATCGAAGTCCGGCTTTTCATGGATACGATAGAGGAAGGGAATATCCCGCCAGTAGTATTCTTCCGCGACGGTTTCATTTGCCGCCAGCATGAAGTCTTCTATGATTTTGTGGGATTCCTCGCGGATGACATTGCGAATTTCCCGTATTTTCCCGTCGGGATGAAAGAGCACTTCCGATTCCGGAAAGTCGAAGTCCAGACCGCCTCTTTCTATCCGCTTCTTGCGGAGCAGACGGGAGAGGGTACGCATCTTTAAGAGCATTTCCTGAAAAGGCAGGTAAGAAGGATCGAGCGGGAAGGCTTCATCCGCGTCCATATCGACTTCTTTTAGGAGGGCGGTTACACCGTCATAACTCATCCTTTTGTTTGAAGAAATGACGGAAGGGGTAATCTCATGAGACAATTGTGCGCCTTCCTCGTCGTAGTCCATGATACAGCTCAAAGTGAGCCGATCTACCCCTTCGTGGAGGGAGCAGATACCGTTTGAGAGTTCCCGCGGAAGCATCGGAATCACCCGATCCGTGAGGTATACGGAGGTTCCGCGATCCAGTGCTTCCAGATCCAGCGGACTGCCTTCTTTCACATAGTTTGTGACATCTGCAATATGAACGTAGAGGCGATACTGCTTCTTTTCCGGAAAATATTCCAGGGAAATGGCGTCGTCGAGATCCTTCGCGTCTTCTCCGTCGATGGTAATGGTCGGAAGGCTGCGCAGATCTCTTCGGCTCTCGGATTGCACGGCTTCCTCCGCGACCGTCTTCGGAATCCGCTCCGCCTCCGCTTTCACTTCATCCGGAAAAGCTTCCGGCAGGGAAAATGCGCGAATCACGGAGAGAATGTCTACTCCGGGATCCGTCACTGCGCCGAGAATCTCCGTAACAGCGCAGAGGGGATAAGAGAGAAGGGGAGAGTGTGTGTGCCGGGGAATGGACGTGCGCCCTCGTCTTGCCTTCTCTTTCTTCTCGCCGCCGTAGGACAGAATCTTGGCTACGACTTTGTCCCCGGGAACGGCTCCCTTTGTTTTTCCCGGATGGATATAGAAGGGAGAGGGCAGCTTTTACATTGTCCGGGAAGAGGAAAAGACCCTCTTTCCGTGCTTTTACAAGACCCAGCACTTCTTTTACGGCGTGCTGCATCACCTTTACAACTCTTCCTTCCGCTTTCTCATCGCCTTCTTTTTTCTTCACAATCTGAATCTGAACCGTGTCACCGTCCATGGCTCCCGCTTCCGCACCGCTCGGAATAAAGATGTCTTCCAGCTCCTTTTCAGAAAGACTGACAAAACCGAAGCCTTTCTTCGCACGGGAATAAACCCCTTTAAGCGTATGGGGCTTTTTTGTGCCGCCTTCCTTTTCGGAAGGAGAGAGCACGCCTTCCAGAACTCCTTCTTCTTCCATTTCAGAGAGGAGAGAGGCAAAGGCTTTCTTTTCCTCCACGGGAATCCCTAAGAAGTGCATGAGTTCCTTTTCCTTCATCTTAGGAAGAGCAGGATCTTTTTCTATATCGAGGATAATTTTCTTTAACTTTTCTTTTTGCTCTTCTCGCATAAAACTCCTTTTTTGTGCGCAAGTCTCTTAGGGATGGAATGGGGTACCCATTTTCAGAATAGAAAAAGCCTGCAAAAAATTGCAGGCTTCGAAAACGGAAGAAAGAAGAATTACCAAATCATATCCAACAGTAAAGCTACGGCAAAGAAAGCAATGGTTCCATACTTGGTAAACTTTTTCCAGGCTTCCTTCAACGGAACGTCCTCTGTTTTTTTCTGCCAGTAGGTATCTGTCTGTCCCGGCTAAAGCGCCTATACCGTCTCCTTTTCCTTCCTGCATAAGGATAATCGCGGATAAAGCAATCCCTAAAATGACAAACAAGATAATCAATACAATCTTCGCTATCTTCATATAACCACCCTTTATAAAATCGGTTCCGCCTTTCGGAAACAAAACCCATACTGCATCAGTCTACCGTCAATATCTTTGGGAGTATAGCACAGTGTGCCATATAGTGCAAGAGATGTCCTTCCAAGAAAG
>BNJU01004383.1_pt1 | contig 138042 bp, 226 predicted proteins | sample 8539281 | NCBI WGS metagenome assembly BNJU01 (sample SAMD00202456, study PRJDB9452) | human saliva metagenome | isolation source: human saliva | place: Japan | reverse complement strand
CGCAGCCTGGTATCCCGATGATCGTTTAGTTGGATCGAGTCGGCAGCATCGAACAGTTACTTTATTAGACCGCCCCGCACAGGCGCATAGCCAGCCCCAGCATCACCGAGCCGAACATGAAGACTGACAGCTACGAAAATGACGAGGCCAGGAACCATAGTGATCAGCCAGTGGAGCCTGAAGCACGCGACAAACCAGCCTCGCCGACCGGACGCAGTGAGCAGCGACAGATGCCGCGATGCGTGAGCCGATGACGCCCAGACGAAACAGCGATGACCGCCGGAGCTGCCTGTCACCGGACGCGCGAGCATATCGCCCAGCAGCGCCACCATGAATCAACGACCGACAGCGCCCCGCTCACAAAGATATTCGCGCTGCGGCGCAGGCCCAGGCCATCCCCGCGGCACGAGCCGACCATCTCCGCCACCATCTGTCACAGTGATGATCAGCACTGCCCTGTCTGTTCAGCGCCGACGAAGGCTCATTTACCCTCAAATGGCTCTCGAAGGTCAACGATTCAGGTCGTCGAAAACCCATTGCAGCGACGACCAGAAACGCATCGGCGATCTCGACCATTAACAGCCTGGCCCGATCAGCCTGGCCTGCTGACGGGAGGTTGTCTGAAGCATGACACTCACCGTCACATCTCACCTGTCAAATACCACTAGCCTGTGAGCTACTGATGGACGCACCCCTCGACCTCACTCCACCACCTCGGCAGCTGCTCAGACGCGCCCTCACATTGCCCCGCCCGCTTCCTCCGACCAGTGAGCCTCCGAGTCTCCATCCTCCCCGCCCGCCCAGTCTGATCTCAATCAGGTTACCACTGCGTTGTCCGTCAGTTACTGTTCAGCGCCCGCTGAAGAGTCTCGACGGAACAGTCCCCGGGGCCTCGAGGTAACTGCAGAGGCAGAGTTCTGTCACACCCCGAGGCGATACGCCAGCCCAACACGGAGGCTGGTTGTACCCTCATGGCACCAGTCTGAGTCCCGACCAGTCATAGCCAGCGACAAGCGCATCTCACCGCCCAGATCTGGCCGACCAGACGGTCAGCTGATGTACCGCACGGAGGTTCAACAGATGAGAACACCTACGAGCGATTTTAATAGCTTGTCGGTGAGCTTCCATCCTTCCTGTCGCCTCAGCCTCAGAAGGTCCTTCATGACCGTGGCCTCAGCACGGCTGTCGGTGACGAAGGTGGTTTCGCTCCTGCCCTCCACGGTACGAAGATGCCATCGGAGGTCTATCCTCGAAAAGGCTGTGAGAGGCTGGCTATATACCTGGCAGGACATCACTCATCGCTATGGACTGCGCTTCCTCTGGGTTCTTCAGGACAGCATCTATGACTACACGAAGTTCGAAGGCGAGAACGGTAAAGAAGCGTACCATCGACGAGCAGATTGCTTTCCTCAGCGAGCTCGTAGAAGTATCTATCGACTCGATCGAGACGATTGTAGCTGAGAACGACTGGGAAGGATGGAAGAAGCTCACCGACAAGCTTTGGTAGAAAAGATCCAGCTCGTAGGTGATGACCTCTTCGTCACCAACGTAGAGTACCTCCGTCGCGGTATCGCTGAAGGCTGTGTAACTCACATCCTGATCAAGGTCAACCAGATCGGTACCTCACCGAGACGCTTGATGCTATCGATATGGCTCACCGTCATGGCTTCACCTCCGTCACCTCTCACCGCTCCGGTGAAACGGAAGATGCTACGATCGCGGCATCGCTGCCAGCTACCAACTCTGGTCAGATCAAGACTGGTTCGCTCAGCCGTACCGACCGTATGGCTAAGCACAACCAGCTTCTCCGTATCGAAGAAGAACTTGGTGACCTCGCGGTCTACGGCTACAAGCGTATCAAGTAGTCCCCTCTACTAAAAGTGCTGTAGCAGAGCCTCGCAGAGCGCTCTCGCGACATAGTTACCTCGAGCCCACGGGAACTCTTCCCGTGGGGCTCTTCTTGTCAAACGCTTCCGCAGCAGTATGCTGTGGACAAAGCACCTGTTATTGACCTACTGGTTGGGGATAGAAGGCTTTAGATTTTCGCGAAGGTGAGGAGAAGGATGGGGCTCGAGGAAGGGGAGAAGCTTTCGCCTTGTCCTGAGAAGGGAAGCGAGGAGAATAGGGGAGGCACGGTTCCCTGCTGTTGGCCTTGGGGAGGAGCATATCTGAATGCTTAGCTCTTAGGCCTTGCCTCGCCGAGGTGAATTAAGGTGGAGTCCAGTGCGTCCCAGCGTAGCTCACGGGCTGAAATTAAGATGGCTGACGGGTGAAGATTGCGAGTGGCTCGGAGGCAGGATGAATCATGCTTCAAACAGCCTCCGATCATGGTAGAAACGCCCCTTGATCATGGGGCCGGGAGAAAAGACGATTGTGGGTCGAAAAAGAAACCTATGGTGGGTCGCCGATGCGACCTACCGTGGGTCGTCATACGACCTACGGTGAGTTTTCGACGACCTACAGACAGTCGTTTTTGACCCCTTCGAGCCCATTTCGAAGGGGTAGAATGAGCCTTCATTTCGGCGCTGGATCTTCGCTTAGACCAGGGCGGATGCTTTTGAGGCTCGATCCTCGATGCTTCCCCTGTATTTGGAGCGAATGGTGGCGGGAGATGAAGTGAGAGAATCAGCCTTCCTCCTCATTCGCCCAGCAGAGGATAGCCCTGATTATTCGACCTCCGCTCGGCCCCGCCACCTCTAAGCGCTGAAGAATAGCTATCTTTGTAAGAACAGGGGCGTATCAGAGCGTGTGATTCATAGTAGCGCCCTTCAAAGACGATATACTCAACGCTACATCCATTAACAGCAAAGCATCATGCAGCAGTCTTCGTCAACCCTGGACTCGCTGGGCACCTCCAGTGACTCGCAATCTGATCGTCATCAACCTCCTCATCTATATTACGTCTGTCCTTCTCCTGCGTCGAGGTATTGATCTCAACGAGCTCGGAGGACTGCATTACTTCGGTGCTTCGAACTTCCACTTTTGGCAACTGATCACCTATCGGTTCCTGCACTACACGGCTCGATCGAGCCATGTGCTGTCGAATATGTTCGCCCTCTTCATGTTCGGCTCCAGTATAGAGTACTTCTGGGAAAGCAAAGCGCTATCTGATCACTATTACCTCCTGTGCGGGGTTAGTGCTGGTCTGGTGCAAGAGCTTAGCTGGTACTACGAACTTCAGGGTGATGCGCTACGACTTCGTCCAGCTCCCTAGTGGGCTGATCGCTCGGGATGCCTTCTTGGGCTTACTGAATACCGTCGGGGCTTCTGGAGCCGTCTTCGGCATCCTCCTTGCCTCGGGTGTGCTCTTCCCCAATTCGTACGTCCTCGTAGGCTTTGCCACTCCCGCTCAAGATGAGAGTACTTCGTCTTCCTCTGCACGGCATCATCGAGCTCTACGCTGGTATTCACAATACGTGGGACAGGTAGCGCACTTCGCCCACCTCGGTGGGATGATCGACAGACTATACTCATCTACCTCTGGCGCAGAAGGAGTCATCCGATAGACGACTGATGAACTGGCACTCAAAGCTGTATAAGGACTATTGGCAGGAAGGCGCTGGACACTGCTCTGATCATCCTGCACAGCTGGGCTATCTGCTCTAGGGCTTCTCTCCTGGTGCTGTACGCTCATCGCCCCTTACGCTGGTGGGATCTGGGGCGGGTACCTCGTTCTACCCTGGGTGGAGTAAAGGTGCTCACTCAGCACGTGGAGCCTAGTGACCTACGCCCTGCCTCACTTCAACTTCCTGCACTTCCTCAGTAATATGTGCTGGTCTATGCCCTGCTCCCTACGATGGAGGGCTCATTGGGTCTCAGCACTTCCTCTGGGCGTACTTGGGGAATTGTAGCTGCGCCTTGGCCTATCTCCTGGGCTATCAGCTCCTCAGGGCAGAGCTCATCCTCCTCTGTCGCTACAGGGGCTTCTGCTGCTATCCTGGTGTGTGCTGCAGGCATCACGGTCGATCGCAAGATCTCTCCATGTTCACCCTACGCTTTAGGGTGGTAGGAGCATCCCACCGAGTGCCCTCTGGATCCTCCTCTTCTTTATCTTCATCAGTGCAGGGGCGGAGCAACCTCGGCGGGCATCTGGCGCACCTCGGTGGTATCCTCTCGGTGTAGGCTGTGGTCTCTACTACCGCCATCGCTTGCGTAGCCTGAGGAGCACCACAGAATACCGACCCGAGAGCCTGCTGAGAAGATCCGTCACTCGGCATCCACAGCCTCAGCCCCTATCGAACGTCGCCTCCTGATGGAGCATTGTAGCTCTACCGAGAGACTAAGAACTAAAACCTTCCCCACGGCTATCCAACAATGAAGCTTCGTGCCCTTTTCACCATCAGTTCACGTATAGCACGTATCCTCCTCCTGGTGGCATGCTCCTCGTCTCTGGGGCGTATCTCCTCGGAGCTTACTCTGGGTACATCCCTCCCGTGCGATGGATTATCCCTGCCTCCTTGGTCTATTCTTCCCGCTCTGCTTGTCGCACAGATCAGAGTCACTATCTTCTGGCTCCTGGCTTGGGACAAGCGTAGGCTCCTGGTGGCAGCCGTGGCTGATCTCCTGCCCCAGCTCTCGTCTACTTCCCGATCAGTAGGGCTGAGAAGAGCTTAGGCACGGAGGAGGAATCGCTCTCATACTCTCCTACAACGTCTGCGCCTTTGGCTTCAAGCCCACACAAAGACTGAGCCCTACATGCCACGCTCCAGTACATCAAGAGCAGTGGTGCCGATATCGTCTGTATCCGGAAGCGATGCTCAATCAGAATCCTTGGGCTGGTGTCGTCTCCAAGACCCTACGGGAGCTATCTGGACGAGGACTCCCTACATCAATGTGATCCAGTGTCAATCGTGGGAAGCACCCTAGCGCTCCTCTCTAAGTATCCCATCAAAGGAAGCCAAGGAGATCCCCCGCCTTCTGGGTCAACGGAGCAGTAGCTCAGGTGGATATCGAGGCAAGGAGACCCTCGTCATCAATGTCCATCTGAGTCCTTCCGCCTACGTCGTGTCGACAGGGAGGACTATCTCCGCCCTGGCGAAGGATGATGCTATACGGCTGAAAAGACGCTCTGCGTGCTAAGCTTAGCCCTACCTACGCTCGCACAACATCCGGGCTAATATCATCCATGATCCCGATACAGAGCTATGGCTCTGGGCGGGTCATCGTCTGTGGTGACTTCAATGATACACCGCTCTCTCATGCTCCGGTACAAGATCGGCGAAGGCCTCGAAGATGCCTTCGTCAGCAAAAAGCAATGGGCTGGATCACTTCCATACTCGCCCTTCTTTTGTGCGTATCGACCACATCCTCTTTGGCCCTGCCTTCCGCCCTTCGCTGTGAAGTCGACAAGACGGCATCGGAGATCACTACCCGATAGAGCTGTACCACTACCTCCGGCGTCACGATCCGAACTAACTATCCCCCTTCCCGACATGCTTAGCAAGAAGATACAGCAGTACCTCATCGACTTTCTTGTCGGCCCGCTTTGCGCTGCAGAGAGTGAGGGCGAAGACCCGCTATCAGCGGCGCTTCGATGCTATAGGATATACCGACGACCCAGAGGAGATGAAGCTCTTCCCATAGTCATCATCCTCAGGTTTCTTCAAGCAGTGACTACAGCACACCCCGCACGCTCCCTGAGCTTCCTTAGCCCAGTGGAGGGTATCCCCTGCTCTTCGGCGAGCCCCGAGAGGTGGAATGCAGGCGCACCCAGCTGATCATCCATGCCGACATCATCGCTGACCTACTTCCTCATATCACGCTATGAGGAGATGTGCCCGTCGGAGCGAGCGGGACTGATCACGGGCGTTCTTGGGGAAGAACTCCCTGCCTTATCGGGCGGGCTTCCTCACCACCCCATCGTCGACGAATAGGTGAAGCCCTCCGCTCTATACTGCTGGGTCAGGGATGCCGAGCGCTACCGCCTTAGGGATGGAGGCGTCGACCTTCTCAAAGTGAATCTTACCACGACCCTAGCACGCCCCTATAACTATCGGGGCTGGCGTAGCTTCCTCCGTGCTTTGGCTCAAGGAAGAAGCCCCCACTACAGGCGCTACGACTGAGCTTCTCGGCAGACGTCGGGGACGACTACCTACCACGGAAGTTCTCAAGTGCGATCGGGAGCTGTGTGACACAGTTGGGAAGGGATCAGGGGCGGATCATGCTCTTCATCCGAATGCCCCTCGCGTCATCCTCTGGATAAGCCCCTCTACAATCCCCGCTCACCCCATATCCGTAGGGGTCCTGGCAGTGGGGCTAAGTATAAGGCTCGGCTAGGGCTCCAGTGTGCTATCGCCAGCAGGGCATCGGGCTGAGAGGATCAAGCAGGGCGCCATGCTCTTTGAGAAGATCTTCCGACAGAAGCCCGAGGCCTCCGGCACAATAAGCTCACTTCGAGCAGAACCAGAGATCTCCTGCAGGCGTACTTCTCAGGCTCCGCAACGACTACACGATGGGCTATGCCGACGTCGTAGGCTTTCGCCTAGGGACGGCTCGCCCCGTCAAGTTCATCAACCCCAATACACGCCTACTGACGGAGCTGATCCTCCACCCCGCTCATCCTGCAGGATCACCACGCTTAGCGATCCGGGAGTATATGGCGCTGGAGCAAGCGAGGCCGAGGCGGTAAGCCACTGATCTGGTCCGTACCACCGCCGCTGCGCAGCTAGAACTCCTCTAGCACAGCGATCCTCCTCTCAAAGCGTCCATGGTCACTTGGTCCTACCGCTCCATCCTTCGTCTCATATCGAGTGAGCTGGCACTGAGTCGCCCGTTTCTTCTACTCATCACTAGAGCACCGCCTCCTGGTGAGTCCCTCTCTGATCATCTTCATGCCAAGCCTCTCCTTTAGTCCCTCGCTCACCGCTATCCATCTCCTTCTTGCCATTTGGCCTTCGCTGGTCCCTGCGAGCCGAGACCCAGGAGCAAACCTACGCCACGGCCCAGGCTCGCGGGCGGTAGCGCTTCTTCCGAGCAAGTCTCTGGGAAGCCACGCACGCGTCCAGGTTCAGCTTCGGAAAGAGTGTCGGTCGGAGGACTTGCCTTGGCTGCGACGGAGTTGAGGAGGAGCTGGGCATGCAGGTGTGCCGAGGGTTTGCTTCGGCCTCACACGTAGAGGAAGCGCTACAGGCTGGGCTCAGTACCTTCTGGATAGGGAGCACGTGCGACGACAGGCCCCTTTCGCTGTGGCAGGCTGGCTGAGCCCTCTCTGGCGAGGATGTGACGCTACTGGTGAAGAACCCTAGCCCCGATGTCGAGCTCTGGGAAGGAGCACTACTTCGCCTCCATGGCGCAGGTATCGATCGCATCGCCGCTGTTCGTCGAGGCTTTCAGCACCTGCAAGGCTTCTACCGCAACGCTCCTCTCTGGCAGATGCCCATCGAGCTACGTCGCCGGCATCCAGCACGTGATCCTCCGTGGATCGAGTCATGTCTCCGGTAGGAGAGACCTCGTCCCTCTGGTGAGTCATGTAGGCCTCGAGATGAACTTCCGCGGCGATGGGTCGAGACCCATCTCCAGCCTGCCGAGGGCGTGGGTGACGCAGCGCAGCAGTTGGCTCGGGCACTCTTCAGCTCATCGCCAGGCGGGATATTCGCCCAATCACTGGCCGATAGCTGGCTCCAGGCCCTACGTGGGGATCATGGGCTCGACAGGGAAGCTCCTTCTCCTGCTACAGGGCGGATGAAGGTCTCAGAGCGCATCAGACGATCAGGCCGAGAGCCATCTGCCGATCGTACAGCCGGGCGCTATCGTGCCCTCATCGAGGATCGCCTCAGTGAGTCGTCTCCTCGGCTTAGACGAGCTTCCTCAGGGGAGCTCTTCAGCTCCATCCACGAAGCCTCTGTTCACACCCAGCATACCGACACGAAGTGACCATGAAGCTCCACCGCTTTGTCCTGACCCTCGGCTCCAATAGCCAGCCCCAAGCGCACCTATCCTTCGTCCGAGGCGAACTAGAGCGTCTCACGCCTCGAGCGCCTTACCTTCTCTCCCGCCCGAGTCGGCGCCCGTCTGCTGGTCTCTCAGATGCCCCCTTCACCGACATCGTGTCGGTAGGGAGACGCACCTCGAGCAGAGGACTTTTGCACGCCTGTCAAGGCTCAGATACCGAGCAGGGCGTACCCCAGCCAGCGAGGTCTTCCCGCCGAGATCCCTGTAGACATCGACCTCATCGTCTGGGATAGGCAGGTGCTCAAGCCTCAGGATCTCTCCCGCCCTTACCTCATTCAGGGCCTCGAAGATCTGAGAGCAGCGCTCCTCCCCGAATAGGCTCAATCTCCTCTCTTAGTAGAATACCTCCCTTTTCTAAGACTGTCCTCCCTCTGGGAGGGAGCGTTGCTCACCTGTCGAGGCAACTTCTTCCCAGGCTAAGCTTCCCTTTGCTGGGACTTTTCCTTCGAGCTCGGGTCAATCTTAGCCCTTCCATTTCCCTTCCTCTTATTAGAACCTCTGGCACCCGTCATCAGTGCTAGGAGAAAGCTTCCCCCTGCTACTCTCCCTGGGTGAGAATTGCTCAGGGGAAGCACCAATGCGCCTGGGTGGCACTACTGCTCCCTCTGGGGAAAGCGCTGACGGCGCCTCTCGAGGGAGTACATGCGGGAGCTAGAGCGACTAGCTGTGAGAAGTGGCTTCGCGAGAGCCCCCTGTGCTCATCAGTTACCTTCCCCGAGCACCTAGAGGCGAGAGGAAGAGCTTCCATGCCGCCCTGGTTCGTCGAGACGACGAACTTAGTCGGCTGATAATTGCTCATATAGGATTTTGAGCTACTTTTGCAGGCAAGTTGAGTACCCTCCCTGGGGAGTAAGTGCATCACGAAGGCTTGAGATGGTGGAATGGTGAGCACGAGGGACTTGATCCCTTGGACCTATAGGGTTGTGTGTTCGAGCCCCACTCTGGGTACAGGCACGTGCAGCCCTCTGTAATTCATAGGATTACAGAGGGGTTGTTCACTGCGGACGTTGGCGGACACTGCAGGGGCGGATTCCTTCTAATGAGCCCTGAGCAGAATGGCTTGGAGCTCATTTTTATACCACATGCTTTCGAGGGAGGGCCTTCTTCCCCGGGGTGGGTGAGCCAAAGGGAGACGAAGACCCAGCCTTAGGAAGAAAATTTGCACTTCAGGGAGCTTCAGAGGAGGCAGCAGAAATCGAGGCACTACTATTTTTCTTACTGTGAAAAGATGTTGCCTTTTTGACTGGGAGGCTTCAGACCCTGATGTACAGCAGGGAGTGAAAACTGCGATCGAGCCTGTCGCCTTCGTGTGGTAGGAGAAATCGAGAGAACCAGAAAAATCACTAGCAATAGTGAAATGTATAGAAGTGTTTGGTAGTATGAAAATATGTCGTATCTTTGTAGTGTGTCATGGTATTAGATTTAGGTTAACAGAGAATAGGGGCAATGGAGACAGTCCCTATTTGCATATCCCTCGGGCTAGTTTTAGCCCTTCCTTCTAAAGGAGGCTCCAGAGGCTAGCTGTCTGCTGGTTCTGAGGGAGCCTTCCCTTTGTTTAAGGTGGGCAGTAGCGCCCGCTCCGAGCCATCGCTGGGGATTAGAGCCCCGTGTAGTTGTCGGGAGATACGGTGCATCTCTTCCTGATCACATCGCGGCCTGGGGCTCTCGGTGAAGTCGTCGATCGACTTCTCTCGTGATCGCTGTATTGGTGCGGGTAAGCTCCTTGGGAGTGCTTCGTAGGCTTGAGGGTAGCCCTCACGGAGGATCGTCTGAAGTGCTTCCAGCCGACAGCCCAGTTGTGCTCGAGGGTCACGGTAGAGCGCCTCCTTGATTGAGCAGTACCTTCCAGGCCCTTTGCTGAGGCTCTTCAGAGCGATCATGCATGGGCAAGGGGGACACCTACATTGCGTAGGACGGTGAGTCTGTGAGGTCAGCTGCGAGACGAGATATAGGGCAGCTTTGCCGGGCGAGAGCCATAGATCAGTGAGCTGGCCTAGGTTGCCTTCCAGCTTCTCGAAAGTCAATAGGATTGACAGCAGAGGGCATCATGAGAGCCTACTCGCCAGCACGGATCTGTTGCTTGAGTAATCCATCGAGATATAGTCCAGAGTCTCGAGGCAGATCAATGGGAATGACATTGATGCGTGAGGACATCGAAGACGCCGCCATCTGGTCGTGGTTGGAGATTTGCGTGGTGAAGGCTTCACGCTCCAAGCCGAGACTCCGGACGACTCCCTGCAAAGCGCTTCCAGTCATGCTGAGGGATAGGCCACGACAGTGGGCGTTGAAGTTCCCTGTCGCTCCCAGACTTCGCCGTGTGGAATACTTTCCAGAGTCTTGAGTTGCCCTGTGGCCGGTAGATGAACCTCATCTCCTTGCCCAGACGAGGAGGCGAAGCAGGCGCATGAGTACGGGCAAGCATGGAGACGTCCTTCCACTCATTGGCATAGAACTGCAGTTGATCAGTGGGACCACCGAACTCAGGGAGGAAGACGCGCTCCACAGCCTCACGGATCATCAGCAGGAAGGCTGTGCTGTTGATAACACCGCGAGGTGGAGTCCGAAGTGGACGAACTCCTTCTCGTCGCTCAGGCTAGGGCATCAGACTGCTCTTGATATAGACTCGACAGCCTTGACATCGTGGTTAGTGACTCGCTCGATCTCCTTATTCGCTGGGCATCCTCAGTGGTGAGGCTGAAGGTAGATATCATAAAGCCGATCTACGCCCACCGCTTAGTATACCTCTCAGATGAGGGAGTTCTTCGCAGAGGCTATGAAGTAGGATCTCTACCCGTACGCGGTAGCGGATGAGAGCTTCCTCGGAGTATTGGGCCAGCTTCCTGCTTGCCCCAGCGGTAACGACCATCAATAGGAGAGATGGACTGAGCGATCGAACTGCATGATTGCTGAATGATGGAGGAGTGGGATGAATAGGGGAAAAGTGACGCAGCACCCTCGTCTCAAGAGCTTTTGAGTGAAGGAGACTTCAGCATGCAGTATTCTTAGCGTAATCGCTGAGAGGCTCTGACCAGAGTCTCATCGTAGATCATACGGCGAGAGGCCAAGTAGAGCAGTGGAAGACAAATAATAGAGAGTGCAAAGGAAGCGGACGTAAGCTTGCATCATTCTCTGTGCAGAACTGCCAGCTAGCTAAGCGATGTAGATGAGTTCCCCTAGGATCACCAGAGCGTCAGTAGCGTCAGACGCATCTGGAGGATACAGCGCTTGTAGAGGAAGTACTGGTAGCGATCCCAGAGCAGTAGTACGCTGAGATCCCGATGCCCAGACGCTGTGTGGCGATGCCGTCACGGCACTATAGATGCGCCAGTTGTCAGGACATGCAAAGCCTGGCTGAGGGGAGGTGAAGACAGCGATGTCCTGGAAGGCGAAGAGTGCCATCAGTAGCCCACAAGCAGGACAGACGGTCTGTATACGTTGCCACATAGAGGGCGGCTGATGTAGGTGTTAGGGATTACTTCTTACTGCGGCCAGCGATGTTGTGGTACAGCTCGCCGTCTTCGTATTCCTTCGATGCGATGAGGGTGGCCTTAGGCATACGCTCATGCGGCGGGGAGATCTCGATCTGCTCTTCGTTCTCTACCATCTCCCGCTGGTCATCGGTGCAGACGGCGAACTCCTTGCAAAAGCTAGGTTCAGGTTCCGCTCGTCTTGAGGCGATCCGTTAGCACGCTTGGCGATGATCTGCGACTCTCGTAGATGTTCTCAGTATCCTTGCTGGGCTGACCATATCGACTGATCGTGTTGGTCGGTGCATTCTTTTGGTACTTGAGCATACTTTATTGTTCTGTGATTACTCAGGTAGAGTTAGTCGCTGACCTTTTGCTATTCATTCGCTCAAAGATCTTTAGCTCAGCGGGTGTGACACCGTTGGGGAAGTCATTGAGGTAAGCGTAGGTGTAATGACATCGCGTAGTCGCTCCTGGAGCTTCTGCGGGACACTGAGGATGCCTGCCCTGCACATTACTAGGTAGGTAAGCTCCTCTTGTGACAGGGTAAGGGTAGTCCTTCAGTGCGTTCTGAGCTGTGATGATGCACGACTCATAGATTTGTTCCCCAGATAGAGGTCCAGGGTTTGCTGGTAGAGCGGGCAGCGAGGAACTCTTTGTAGACAAGCTTGTCCTGTAGCTCAAGAGCATCTGCTCCCTCGGCTCTGTGGCCCTCGAGCTAGAACTCTAGGTGGGACTGCAGCTCCTAGATGGCTCCGATGGTAGCGCTCTGGTCGAGTCGAGGGTCTAGGGCACGCTTGGAAGAGGCAGTAGCCTGCCTTGACAGGCTTCTTCGGCATGGGGCCCTTAGGTGGCTCGTATAGTGGTTCTGAAGCAACGGACCGCTCTCATCAGCCCTGCTGTGAATAGGGCGTCAGCGAGCAGGTAGGTACTCTGAGGACCTTCGCTGGTGCCCCACGAACTGGGGGACAATATCTGTCCAGAGGTTCACTACACTGCCACTTCTTCTCGTTGTAGCTCTTCTTGGCAGAGTAGCGCTCGTTGAGATCTGACGACTTGCACACGGTAGTATTCACCGCACGAGGAGGAGCACCGTACCGCAAGCTATACAGTCTCTGATCATATCGCAATATCTCATCAGGGTCCAGCTGTGATACACTGAGCCTCGGCAAAGATACTATTTCTCGGCTTGAAAGCGTGTGCTTTTCCTACCCTTTGGAGCGTACATCAGTGGTCTGGTGCGTCTGCCTTCCCAGCGCTACTACCAGCTCACTCGCTCTGCTGGGTGCGAGGCTCTCGGTGCCTCCTTCCTCTGGGGAGGAGCGACAGGGTTTGGGCTATAGATATCAGGGCACGGTGGCTAAAGCAGCACATCTACCGCTGTAGACGAGCTTTTAGACCGAACCATGCACCACTGTGTCGGCAGTACCGATAGGCTCCGTGCAGCACGAGGCATCCCTGTCGGGCCCCTGTAGGGTCGCAGGGGCGTGGATGGTTGGAGGAACATAAGAAAACCCTGCAGTACCAGACCCATAGGATCCTGACAGAGTAGCGTCCCTGTCCTACTGCTCACAAGCGGGTGCATACTGGGCCCAGGGGCTCTACTTTTGGCTGTAGGAGGATCAAAAAGAGTATCAGGGGTGAGTCTGTGGGTGACCTCTACTTGGCCAGAGATAAAGGGCGCTGGCAGTGGTACGCGACACATTTCAATATCTGGAAACCCTGCGAGCCTCAGCGAAGCTAGGGCAGAAAGACTTCCTTCTACTGCTCACCTCCTAGAGCTGGACAGATGGGGTAGACGAAGGTGCACACATCGAGAGATGTCACTGGTAGAGCATCTCATGGCAATGCCTTTCAATCTTGCCCGAGATTGACACATTTGGATCTCATGACAGGTCTCCTGGCTTCATCACTAGACTCCTCCTCTACGATCCTTCCCAAGTCATGTCTCCACTCTATCCCGATCATCTCGCTCGCTCAGGAGCGGAGGGGCTGAGGAGTCCTTGAACTCAGTGGCCATGCTCAGCTCGTGCCCAGAGGGGCTGGCCTGTACTCCTTTGTAGGAAGAGCCTCCAGATACCCGCAGTCAAAGCCTCGGAGTGCTGAGTGACTGCAGTAGCGGGTACTGCGTCGGACTTACACCGACTTCGCACTACCTTCTCCAGAACTAGTGCCTCACCAGCCATTATCATCAGGGGTATACTCGTAAGACATCACAAAGGTAAACAAAAATATGACTGCCCTAATTGCTCCTCACGTTCCATCGTCGCCTCCTATAGTTGCCTCATTAAGCCCGTCTTCCTGCTGAATGGGGTCGAGGAATTCTCTCCCTTATGTCCTTCATACATAAGATCGCTAGTGAAGATCCCCCGATCGATTACAGTCTTTGACCTCGATACTTCCCTCGATTTTCTCCTCTCTAGAGCAAGTGAGGGGTGCCAGGCCCGCTCACAGAGGCGTTTCGGGAGGGTCGAAAAACGACCTGCGGTAGGTCGTCGAAAAACCACATGGGTCTCGACGACCTGCCGTGCATCGGTCAGGCGACCTACCGTGGGTCGTTTTGCTCCTCAGAGGTGACTGGCTCCAAGAGCAAAACGAGCCTGCCCTGCTCTTGGCAGGCAGGAAGGCAGTAAGCTAATGAGAAAATCCTCACTCGATGAGGGCATTATCGACGAAGAAGGAGAGTTCACCCGTGCATAGTGAAGGTAAGCCCTTCGAAGGTGCGTGTCGTCGCTAAGCGTGCGGTAGCGTCACCTCCCGTATTAGCCCGTCACCGAGGGCTTCCACTGGCGATTTGCTTCGTCATGGAAGGTGCACGCTTGAGGGGTCACTCGCTGGGGGCTCTGACCTACTCGCCCACCATTTCGATTGCCATCGGGAAGAATTTCGGACTACTGTGAAGGTCGCAAGGTTATGGATATTCTTGCCATTGACGTCACAGTCAGAAGACCTGTCTATAAGCTTGTAGATGGGTAGTACTTCGGATACCAGCTTGGTATCCTTCCCTAGACTAAATAATGAATACCCTCTTGTAGTTGCTCCCAGGTATTTGTACTACCACCCCAGCATCGATGAGCTTGACATACCTTATTGGGAGCATTCCATCCCTTAGTATTCGTTTCTACTACGACATCCTTCAGAAGACGGACACAGTATGTATCCTTCGCTCTGGGGATGAAGCTCACCTTGTCATGGGAGTAGCTAAGGCTACTAGACATGCGCACAGGCTGGGCATCATAAAGGTGCTTAATTGTGAAGGAGATGGGCGTCCCAAGGTTCTTCGAGGAAGGCTGGGCACTTTCGTTGAGTAGCAGCAAGGACCTTCTCGGAGATCCAGTGATGCCTTCTCGCCAGTGCGTGCTGCCTAGCCTCAAGCATCTGACTTGACTCCCTGAAGACTTCGCTCCTTTCGACCGAGAGACCAGCCTGCACTTCCCAAAACTGGTGCTGAGAGCACCTAGGAGTGCACTTGAGTTCTGTCTGCTCTCAAAGAGGAAGAAGTAGGCACGCCCATAGGATACAGAGGATATATAGCAAATAGGGTTTCCTGCTCCTGTGTAGGGTGCTAAGTCACTCTGCTCAATCGTCGGTTTGAGCACCCTGCACCTTCAGGGGTCTTCATAGTTGAGGGTATAGAGTGCTGTGCAGCTGGCAAGACATGACTCTTCCATATCGAGCCCGAGCTAGGAAGGTCTTGACTTCCCGCCACTCTTGTTGAGGTCAATCCCACTATGATCATCGCTTCCTCAGGACTGTGTACGACTTGCATTGAGAAGGAAGTGCTGGCGCTCCATCTCTAGCCAGTGACGAATGAGGCTTAGTTTGCTTCTGGTTCACTCACTCTCCACATCTCTTGGACCTCTTCATGCCCAGAGGCCTTCACCACTACCTACCGACTGAGCACCTGGGGCTGTCGCAGACTGGAAGTGCGTCCAGGCAGGCGCTTAGCGATGTAGGGAATGGGCCGTAAAATCCACCTTCCACGGGATTGATTTCCTGATCAAAGCATCCAGGCCTAAGATGCTCGCAAGGCTCTAGTATGGCGAGTCCCCAGCGTTAGACGAGCGTCATACCACCATGCAGACTGGGTGACTTTGTCACAATCCTTCAGTTCATTGGAGCTCTCTGAGGTATGACCTCGGCCGGGCACCGACGTCAGTGAGCCAGTAGCCTTGGCGATGAGTTTGTCTTCAACAGCCTCGGAGACGTGAGCCGCGGAGCGCAGATAGTTGCTCTACTTCCCTGAATGTTCTTAGGGTCTTTGTTGTCCGGTGGGGGTGGGTACCTCCCCCGTTGAGTCCTCTCCGCAGGATGCAGCAGAGTCCAGCTACTAGGCAAAAAGAGCAGTCTTCATCACGATGGTGGTTTCCCGCAAATGTAGCATGCACTGCGCCTCATCGGCAAACGGGTTTCTGAGACTAACTAGCACTCGATAAGAGCGTACGAAGAAGGCAGGGGAAGGAATTTATCAGGCAGGAGATTCGGGGCTAACGTTGAGGGGAAGGTGAGCCCTCTTTTTCGGCAAAGCATGACAAGGACACTCCCGCCGACTTTTCCTTTTCCTCTGCGATCGAAAAAGAGACCCGCTTGGAGCCCGCTCCCAGAGGGCGTTTCGGAGGTCAACGACCCACGGTAGGTCGTCGAAAAGAACTCTACTGTGGTCGTCTCGACGACCTACCGTGCATCGAGTCAGGGCGACCTACCGTAGGTCGTTTTACGAGGTCTCAGGAGGAGGGTGCAGAAACTAAAATTCATCCAATTTCGTTGGCTCAAGGTCCCGTATGTCGAGATTCCGTGTACCTTTCGTCCCAATAGCCAGAAGCTCCCTCTAGATCACAGCGAGCGAGCCCTAGTAACTCCTGACTAGTCCTAGTCGCATTATGATGAGCGTGAACTCCAGCTCCTGAGGGCACCTCCTCGCAGTAGTGAGCGAAGGGGCCCCCATCGCCGGGCGTTCTATCGGATCGATCTATTCTTCAAGCTGATTGTGATACGGTGTCCTGCCTCTTTGACGATGAGGATCAGAGATCAGCCCATGTCCCTGTCTTCGCTTGGGCAGAGACGGGTTCGGCCAGTACCCTCGGAAGGGCGGTAGAGACCCTCGTGAACTGGTCACTCGCCCTAGAGCAAAAGGGTTTCTGGGATGGGGACTGCTTCGCCCGACCCTTCTCTATCGAGCTCGTCCGACCTGACTTCACTGCATCGAGGAGCTGCTCTTCTTGGACGAAGACTTGATCAAGCCTCGATGCCGCTACTTGAGACGGACTGAAGAACTGGATAAGTTCTCGGCGAACTTTTTGGCGGATCTAAAATAAATCTCTACCATTTGCACCGCATTGCAGGGGACACCGTCCTCGTGTTAAGCGCGAAATAGCTCAGTTGGTGAGCAATTCATTCGCTGAATAGGTCGCCGGTTGAGTCCGGCACTCGGCTCACGTAGAGAAAGGCATCACCTCCGTCAGGAAGTGATGCTCCTTCATATATCCTACGGAGGTCAGCTCAGCTCAGCAGCGAGTCTCGTGGGGGAAGTGGTCAGCTGCTACAGTGAAGCTCCGTAGGTGCGGAAGGGATGGGATCACCGCCTGAAGCAGGTGCGACCAGGAGAAGGGGACGCGAGGGTCTCATCTCCTCCTCGACATGAGCGCAGGCGGGCCTCATGCGGAGAGTGAGACCGAGAGGTGGATCTGATCAAGCTGAGACCACGCCTGATAGCGGTGGCTCCTCAGGGCTCCTGCTGTGTCGCCCGATGAAGGAGCATGGGCAGAGCTGGGTAGATGGAGCACGCCTATCTCCAGCCCCTGCCAGTAGGGGAGGGGTGAGTACCTAGCTGTCGGCGCTTCTCTGGTCTCTCGTTGAAGTCTCCCAGGAGGAACAGTGTGTGCTGCACCCTCCTCGGTGAGGCTTCTCTATCGCTTCTCTAAGGGTGTCAGCCCCAGCTCCTAGCGCTCCTATGGCCCAAGCCCCGCGAGGGAAGGAGGGACAGACGAAGACGTGGAGTGTATCGCCCGAAGTAGTCGTCCCGAGGCCCTGGGATGGGGCGGGTCTTCTTCGGTATCGAAGGGGAAGGTGAGGGGATCTGTCGATGAGGAGTGTAAGGTCCGGAGGGTCGCAGAGAGGCTCATGATGCAGACGATCTCGCCTGAGGAGACAAGATAGCGGTAGGAGGTGTTCGCTCCGAGGGGTGGTCTTCTGAGGAGGATCCTGGAGCACCGTGGTATCTCACACCTCTGCAGGACCTATGGGATCAGGAGGCATCTGCTCGACGGCACTGTGACTCAGCGATATGCTGGAGCTTCGTCCGATAGCGCTCCTTCGTCCAGGCTGCCCTCCGGTGGGAGGAGAAGGCGTCCATCGTCCTTCGTAGGGTCGTCCTCAGTATCGAAGATTCTCACATTGTATGATGTGGAAGGGTGCTCTTGCCTCAGAGGAGGAAGCTTCCATGAGTGAGAAGGGCAAGGGAGAGGAGGTGAGAGGACCGAAGCACCTCGATGGGTATCATGGCATACTCGGGTGAAGGGAGGAATAAGGTAGGCACTACCGCTTCGTGGTGAAGCGGTAGTAGTCGCTCAAGTCTTTAGCGGTAGTCGTGGACTCAGAGTGTGAGATTGACCCCTGTGCCAGTCTGCCACTGCTCGGGATGACACCCATAGAGATGACTTCGTCCGCATCTTCCCAGGTGCTCGTAGCTCTTCTTGGTGCTGCCTTTTTCCTTTCAGATCCCTTGATCTCGTGGCTGTAGTGTACGCCATCCTGGTCGATGACCGTCTCCATACCCATCACGGCATGATCGAGACCGGGAGGTTGACATAGCAGCCAGCAGGCCAGCGGAAGGGCGCTCCACCGCACTTTGGGATCATCTCGATCGGTACAGGCCGCTCTAGGAAGAGCTTGCGCGCGCTAGTTGATGATTTAGGACCGCCTTGGGTGACACGCTGATATCTACCAGAGTCTCAGCGGGAGGCTTGCTACCGATGAGTGCGGAGAGGGCTGACCAGCTACCGAAAGCACCGCTGGAAAGACAGCCATAGCTTCGCCGCCAGCCGCCGTAGGGTGCGACGCGCTGGCTTCACTCTGGGCGACGCCGAGTGCTAGCTTTGCTCTGCAGACAGGTAGAGTCGAGGGCTGCGAGGGTAGTGACTTTGCTCCGGGACGGAGACCCGAGTGGATGAGTGTCACCAGACCAGTGACGTGCCCGGTTGGGAAGATGATGACGACAGTATCGGACAGAAGGGGCAGTATGCCTTGATGTCCTGCAGAGCTGGGCAGCGATCTCGCATTGCCCTTGAGGAGATCTTCGCGAGTCATCCCATCCTTACGAGGGCACCCCAGAGGATACGATGTACTTAGCTCCCGTGGTGCCTCCTTGATACTCAGAGGTGAAGGTCAGTTTAAGTCCTTCGAATCCGCAGTGACGGTTTCTTTCCGGCGACACCTTCCGAGGCCCCGTGGGAGGAGTCGCTAGAGACAAATGTTTGGAGTCGGGGACATCATGATCCTTGTCCGAGCCATGTTCGATCCGATCATGCCTGCAGCACCTACGATCAGTCAGCTTGTCTTGTGTGAAGCTCATAACTGTCGTGTATACTTTGTGAATATGGTTATAATGTTCTATAATTTCAAAATATACTTTTTCTCTTCATGATCAAGATATTTTGGGTGAGTATCGGAGCTGGCAGGAGATGGCGGTCTTGCTCGAGGGCTGGCGGCTATGCGCCATCGCTTGGCAGCTTCGCCCTCCGGAAGACGGGTCTTGGGAATGATCCCAAAACGACCTACGGTAGGTCGTCGATGACATCTCGCCCGTGGTCGCAAAATGGCACTACTGTAGGTCAAACCTACCGTAGGTCGTTTTGAGGGCCTCTGAAGAGCCCATTCATGCGGTGAATCGGGCCCTATTCCGAGATAGAATTTCCCTTCAAATTTTGGACGAGAATAAACGAGCCTCCCCTCAGGGGGTGCTCGTGCGCTGAGACGACCCCAGGGAGGGAGGATTCTATTGGAAGGAAAGGGAGGGTTACCGCTTCAGCGAGTCAGGGGAGACCCCGAGCGCTTAGAGTCTCCCTTCTCATCGCTTGAGAGCAAAACTCTGTAGGGAGTCGAACTGCTGGGAACATGAGCCTACCCTTGGGTCGTCAGCGACTGGCGTACGTACTGGTACATATTATTGTAGTGGCTGTAGCCCTTGAGACGTGAGCGTCCCGGCGGGGTTGAGCTGTATTCGGATCGAATTCGATGCTTGCCCGAGAGGAATGGGTTGTCGTGATAGCCTACATTGCCGTTGATCACGAGGCGATCATAGCTGACTAGAGCAGTTCGATGTCGGTGTCTTCGGTCAGTGTTGTTGGTGCGAAGATAGTCCCGATCCGATGTCCTGCGGAGTTGCCGAGGGATACGATTCAGCTGTTCGGAGAGCGTCGTAGTGGCGAAGGGTGAGCCATTGAATACGCTCTTCGATCCTCGTCATTCTCTCGCGTGTAGAACTTCCCGATGGCCATCAGGTAGAGGACTGACGATGCGCTCGTCCTCAGAGGTCAAGAGTGACTGCAGTCGGCGCTCGATCTCGGGCTCTGAGCCTGGGAGTTCGACCCGAGGGTGATGTCGGGGGCGTGAGATGATCCTCCGAGACTGGATCGTACGGGTTCACGGGCATCGTCGCGCTGGCCAGCGTAGATAGCCCCTGATCGAGATCGGCGATATTAGCGGTGAGGGTAGGCCTTCAGGTCGATGAAGGCAGCCATGGGATCGCCTCTAAAGTCGAGACGACCGCCTCACTAGAGTGAAGCGCTTGCAGTGAGCTGCTCGAAGTTGAGACGTACACGCCCTTCGCTCAGGGTGAGACTGCCGTGGGTCGTGGGAGAGCCTGTGTGGGGTACCTCGATCTGGAGTTACCTTCGCAGCGGGTTACCACTCGTTGGGCATGCTCATGCGACATGCGTGGGAGCCACTCGAGCCTCAGGTGTCACCTGTAGAGCTATACATGTGGAGCTCGGTCTCCGCTATGTGCCTGGGATCTCAGGTGCTGACCGAGTCGAGCAGAAGAGAGACTATCCTGGTGGAGAGCTGTCGGAGAGGCTAGGTGAGAGCGATCCTCCTTGCGCACATCGGTCTTATTGAGTCCAGGCTACATCTGTGCCGAGGTGCTACGAGGTCTATCAGTGGGAGCTTAGAGCTTGCCACAGGGTGTCGCCCTCCGAGCCGTATGTGCAGTGCTGAAGACGGGAGCCTGCTTGGTCGTCGTCTGAAGACCTCATCCCCTAAGCTCGTGGCAGCTATGTCGGATCAGGCGCATGAAACTGCTTGTGGCGGATCCTGCCGTGGAGTATGCCGGTATGTCCCTCATCATCCCGACAGGGGATCTTGTCAGAAGAGGATGGAAGTCGGGTGAAGTCTATTCGGTGAGAGAAGCGGTAGCTGGTGCCGAGGAGCGTACACCCTAGGTCCCCATCTTCACATCTACGTTCCTTCGACCATGACTCCGTCCTCGAAGGATGAGAGACGGACCTGCGTAGCTCGTCCGCCCGCGCGATCGAAGAGGGTATCAGGACTTCCCTACCGAAGTCACGTAGACGCTCGCATCAAGCTCAGGTCGATACCTGCACCTCCTGCGGGACGGATATAGCCACTGACGAAGGCATGACCCTGTCCTCCTGCTGGACTTCTCCTAGGCATGATCCGTCCACATCACCGCTGTCGAGGTGGGGTCTGCCTGTAGCGCCTGTGTCTACCCCCTTGACAGAAGAGGGCAGGCCGTTTGACCGAGAGCCGAGGCGATGATCTTACCTCCCTGAGAGGGCGTGCTGTGCCCAGCTCCGAGGAGCTCGAGCGCGATCATGTGAAAGCCGACGCTGCAGGCTCTGGGATGCAGAGGAGGTTTGAGTGCTAGCCGCTGCAGTGAGGTGATCCTCAGGGGCATGAGCACTGAGGGGCTCCCTTGATGCTGATCCGTCGTTCGGAGGAGGCTAGATCAAGGTCCTTCGACAGCAGGCTCCCGATGATAGGAGAGATGGGCGGGTGCGATGCTCCAGGCTGTCCCTATGTACTCGCACACGGTGGGGATCGATGGCTGCGTCGAAAGCCACTGGTGCTGTCAGTCTCTGGTGCTGGGTGCTGTCGCGAAACAGCACGATACTTGTAGCCGTTCTGCTCTGCTGACATCTCTACCTGGGTCGATTCTCGGTATGTGAGGCATGACTGTCGGAAGCAGTGCAGAGCCTAGTCCCTGGACGTGCACGTACCGTGGCTGGGCAGGTACTCAGTATGCCAGACAGAGCTCATGCTGATCGAGGCTCAGGGTGGCCTTGTGGCTCGTGCTCCCTCGTGCCAGGGTAGGGACGGTAGCCTGTGAGTTCCCAGCTCGTGGGAAATTTTGACCCTGGGTGAGGAGGCTCGGGCTCCTGCCCTTAAACGTCAGCCCGGCGGGTAGGTTCAGCCAGAGGCTTCCACTCACTGGGATCTTGTGGAGCTGTAGGGAGAGTCAAAGTCCGTCGTCGAATGAGTCTCAGGGCTACTGTCGTGCGAGCCTCGAGCGAGGATTAGGCAGGAATAGTGATGATGAGGTGCGGCGAAGATCGGGGAGGATCTTGGCTGGGGTGTAGTGCCCTCTCCAGGACGTCCATGAATGCGCAGGTGAATCACTTTGCGTGCCCGTCTCAGGTTCTCGAGAAGAGGAGGTGAAATGCCATCTGGGGAGTAGTGCGCTGCGGGAGGCTGAGAAAGTGAGTCGTGGATGCAGCTTGCCCGCCGGCAATTCGGTCTATTCAAGTTCAAGTCCATCGTCAGCCTGACCCGTCGGTGCCAGACTGCCGCCCTAGCGGGGAAGAGCCCGAGATCGAGATCTGCCAGATGGCAGAAGCTGTAGGTCAGAGCCACCCATGGAGGGCACGCCTGAGAGCTAGCGCCCTGAAGAGATAGGGCAGAGCAGGGTCTGCGACCTGTAGGTCGATCAGATGACGACGCCCTCCTCCAGGCTGGAGCGGCGGCAGAGCGCACGGAAGGTATAGCCACGGTACGAGACCGCTGGATCTACTGGGCAGTGCTCCAGTCCTCAGGCACCGCGCATTGGTGGCCTCTGCCTCGATACTGGTCGTGGCAGGGCCACGGCTGCAGATCTCCGATGAGCGGTGACTGGGTCAAACCTCGGGATTAGATGGCTACGAGCACATACTGGAGTCGACCCTCGTCGGGGCCTGCTAGCGAGAGTCAAAGTCCCATCGTCCCTGGTGCGTGCTGAGGTGGCGACGGCCTGGATCAGGCGCCACGGACGAGGTGAGATCTTCCCACATAGTGTGGGGTGTGCGCCCGACGTATGCGCTCTGTGCGAGGGGAGGATCGCTGGGGGCTGGCGGGCGTATGGGCTCAGGATCACAGGTGCTTACCCTCGGCATCGGTGATGTTGGTCCGAGAGCTCTGGAGGCACCAGCCTCGCTCCACGACGTGCACCCCGTCGAGATCGCTGAGGCGTGGGATGCGTGAAGGGAGGAGTCACAGTCCGGCTGCGCCCTCACGCTATGGGTACGTAGCCTGTAGTCGCTTGCTCACAGCGAATGCGTAGGGCCGGATAGAGGGAAGACGAAGTCGGAGGGGTGAGCTGTGTGTCCTAGTTCCCGACCTCCTCGAGGAGGGCAAGACCTCGACGGTTCCATGCGCAGACTGGCAGGATGGAGGCGGAGCTCTCGGGGAGCTGGATCTGGAGATTCGACAGGCTGGGCGTGAGCCCTGCAGTTCGCCTTCCTGCCCTGTGGGCGACTTGAGGGTCGGGCCTGATTGGTAGTGAAGCCAGTTCAGTCGATCGCTCCACCTATATAGTCGCGCCAGCGAAGCGCGGTCGGCGGATGCGGGTAGAGAGCTTGCTGACGAAGCGTCGCTCTACCTGGTTCGGCGCTCAGGGAAGGCACATCTCTACGTATGATGATGCTAGCCAGTGTCCTGCAGAGCGACTCCTCGGTGGATCAGAACTTACTGGGGTGGTCGATGGTGTGCTGGATATTCGAGCTCGTCCACGTCATAGGGTCACGGATGAGACAGAGGTGCGCATCGAAGGCGTGCCGGTGATACTGAGCGCGTGGTCGGTGATGGAAGTCGGTGAGGAGAGACATCCGACGAGGGCGCTCTGCCGGCATCACGCGCCAGCCGTGCTCGAGCACGACTACGCCGTGCGCCTCTGACCATTCGTCAGCCGGTCGGATCGATCCGAGTCCAGAGCTTGACGCTGTCGAGAACTTCGGTGAGGAGCTTAGCGACTTGGCGGCAACCTCACGCTGCACCGATGGGATGCGGAAGAGCTGGGGCAGGAGATAAAGTAGGAAGAAGAGGGTGCTGGCGATCCACACTCATCACCTTCGGTGACCTTGAGGAAATGACGACAGACCTGCCAGTGGCACGTCTCGATTACTTTTGTCCGTTCTTCTGCTTTTACTCTAATCAGAGACCAGATGTCCTCCGTATCATAACAGCTCCGGATGTGCTGGAGAGTCGTGCCTGCAGTACTACAATTATACCCTATCTAGCGTGAGTAGACTGACGGGTATCTATGAGGAAAGGTCGGATCTTCAGGCCCTCTGCGCGGTCTACGTAGCGCACAGAGGACACAGATGGGTCGTCAGACACCACCTGGCAGGTCGGCGTGGCGACCTACACGTGGGTCGCAGAGGCGACCTACCGTAAAATCGCCCACCTCCGATTGGCCTGCTGGAGGAAGCGCCAGAAGTCCCTTCCGAGATCGAGGGCTGTGGCCTTAGATCCATGCTCTGCCTATCTTTGTCTTTGCGTGGGGCAGATCAAGCCTCTATCCGCTGCCAGCCTATCGTGATGAAAAGTACTCGGTGCTTGCTTTAACCCTCTGAGGCTGCGTCCGCCACTCACGCTCACTCTCGCTCTTCGTCCCGCCTGAGGCTCAGAATATCAGCTTCACCGCGACCTCGGGCGCTCACATTACCAGAAGTGCAGGCCGATCGCCCACGCAATGATGACCCTGCGAGCGCGCAGGTGTGGATCGCTTTTGGCGATACTTCTCACTTTCGTCGATATGACCTTCCTTGACCAGGGCGCTGTGAGCAACTGGAAGTTAGCAACGCAACATGCTTCTGGCAGGGGCTCTCGTGGCACGTCCGCTATGATGGTGGCTCGCTTCATGCAATGCGCTCCCCGAACGCGCTGGGCTCTCAGGCGGTCTCACTCCGGTGATGCACCTTCATGACGGGATCACCTACAAATATCAAGCCCCGAGCGTCGTACAGATGCTTAACCGCCACCTCTATAGTATATACAGGGGATAGCTCATGCACACAACTATGAGCTTTGTGGCGTATGGAAGTTCGCCGGGACAGGGTCCCGATTACGGCTGCAGGCTTGCTTCAGCTGGGTGGCATCAGCAGGATCACGGCCGGGCGCAGACGAACTTCAAAGTTTGCTGGCCCAGCCACAGTTCTGGTGCAATCTGATAAGATCCTGGGGTGAGCGCCTGACTTCAACCTGAGTATCGGTACCGAGTTCGCCTCTCGAAGAACGTCGATGCCCTCAGTGGATCGTAGCACCTACGCTGGCGCTGAAGTGGAGCTTTTGGTAAGCCTTAGAGCTAGTCTGGGCATCAGCATGTCGGCAGGCGCTAGCCAAAGCGAATAAGCGACCGCCTGCCTGAGAGCGATGACCCGAGCCCTCCAGGCTCCGGATCGAGAGGCTGGCTACTCACCCTCTTGGATCCCTTGGCGGGTGAGACGAGCGAGCCTCATCGGCAGAGAGGGCTCGCTCAGAGTAGGGTGAGTGAGATGCCGGGGGAAGACCTTGGTGAGCTTGGCGGGCGGTATCCTGAGCTCCTCCGTCTACCCTGTCTGATCGATGTGAGAGCTCCAGCCTAGCTCCTCGAGGATGTGCCCTAGCTCCGAGGCGAGATGAGCACCGCTGCTCCTCGATCAGCTGGTGACACCCTCGGCTCATCGGATCGGTCCCAGTCGCCCAGGGCAAAAGGCTTTACTCGGCTGGACTCTGGGCGTGCGGGCGGTGAGAGGAACCACCACGTCGCCTGCCTCCACGACGATGGTCGCTGCACTTTCAGGCTGGCGATGATGCGATTGCGGGCAACGAAGGCCCGATAAAGGCTTCACTCGAGGATATTCACTGTTAAGCACCTGATCGAGCATGCTCCCATATCCGCCTGTGGAGGCTGGGGTGGACGTGTCGAGTCCGTGGGCCTAGGACAGCGAGGTGTGGGCAAGCCCTCTCCAGCGCTGCCTCGAGCCTCTATATCTACACCATAGGCTGAGGCTGCGCGATGGTCATGAAGTAGCAGCACTCGCTGAATCATGCACCAGTGCCCGAGTAGAGTCCCCGTCCATGTAGTCTGTCATCCCACGAGTACCCTACATGATGCTTAGATGCTTCTCCCAGTCTGTATAGCTTCCTTCGAGTGAGGACGATGGGAGACTGGAGCTTCCTTCGAGGGGCTGGGGGCAGGCTTGTCGAGGAAGAGAGGGATGGATCTCTTGACATCGGCACTCTTCAGGATCTTATCGCCTCCCTCCAGCAGGGGAGGGCGGTGAGCTAGTTGGCGATGCGCCGTGAGCCGAGGGAAATGCTGGTGGATGAGCCAGGCTGGGTAAAGACCTCCCGTACGCCACCTACCGCTTCGACGAGCTCCGTGGCAGGCTGTGCTCCGAGATATTTGACCAGGAAGGGCTATGGCGTGAGAGGTGCTGTGTGTGTCATCCTGGGTGTGGGCACAGATGAGGATCGATAGGGGAAGGTGGGGTTTGAGGGAGGAGTGGCCCTCAGGGGCAGGGATGCTCCCGAGGATGCCATCGCTAGCTCTCCCGAGCTGTCAGACTGAGTTCTTCCAGCGCTCAGTACCTGCCTTGCTCCGCTTGGGCTGACTGTACCGATCGAAGAGGTGCCGTGTCGGTGGCGTGCTCAGGATCAGCCAGACGCTCCTCGAGGCCTGTGGCTCCGAGTCAATAGCTTCTGCGCTCGAGACTCTTTAGTCTCTCTCGAGGGCTCCTACGCTCACAGGCTGCCTCTTCTGTCGCTGGTAGTCGAGTGCACCTGAGGTGGGTTCAGCGGGTTTACCTCGCTTCTTGTGGTGGTGAGTCGCCCGTGGGTTTGCTCGGCGTGGTGACCGTCCCGATCTCGCTTCCAGCCCAGCGTAGATGCCGCGATATGTCTTCACTCGCCCCTTGCACGGAACTCATAGACCCAGGAGACTAAGTCCATCGAGGACTCCCGAGTCGTGGGAGACGATGATCACCGTACCCTGTGAGAGAAGGATCCCATCCTTGAGTACATTCCGGGCGTATGTCGAGGTGGTTCGTCGGTTCGTCGAGGGATCAGGAGGTTGGCGGGCGTGGCAGGAGCGAGTCGCGCTATCGTCTCGCTCGCCACCACTAGCACCGAGACCTTCTTCTCGACTCTTCTCCTCGAACACGAATGCACCGTAGGTCATTGACAGGTGCGTATCTCGCCCTGAGCCTCTCGGTCGATGGTCTCATAGACGGTATAGCCCCCATCAGCTCCTGCGCTTTGTGTCTGGGCAATGCCCACTCGACATTGTGCCCGAGCTTGAGTGTCCCCGTGTGGTCGGAGACCTCGCGCGTACATGATGGTGGGTACTCGACCGGGTTGCGTGACAAGCGGCTTCTCCTCGTGATCGTCATGTTGGCATGAGAAGACGCAGCTATCGCTCCAGTGGCTCTTTCGATAGACCCTCGATGATGACGGGATGGGCCCCGAGGTGACAGCGGGGCAGGAGAGGAGAAGTGCATCGCGCGTCGATCGATGTCTTCGATCTGCGATGCGCTCGATCTCTCCTAGCTGTTTTGATGGAGCTCTGCACCTGATCGCTCTTGGGTGGAGGCTAGCGGGCGCTCGATGCGGCCTCGATCTCCCGGATCCTTCTGCGGTTCTCATGGGCACTGACGCCGTCAGCTCCCTGCGAGACGGTGATGGCTGTAGTTCGTCTTGTAGTGTCGATCTCCCAGCTCGATCCTAGGTTCGATTGGTCGAGCGTCGATGAAGGCTCGGTCGTAGGCAGAGATGGGTACGAGACGTGACCCTGCAGCGATGAGTGCTCCAGCCGCGATCTGACTCGATATCTCAGGTGGTTATTAGGCTCGTCGAGCAGGGGATGTCGGGAGGCTGCACAGGTCTGCTAGCTCGATACTATGCGCCATCCTCCGGAGAACTCTGAGGTCGGGCGGTCAAAGTCCGTGCGCTCGAAGCCCAGCCCAAGGAGGGTCTTCGATGTTCGCCTCGATACTTCCCGTGCTCTGCATAGAGAGAGAAGGTCGAGCGCTGGGCGTGACGCTCGATGAAAAGCTCCATATACTCTGCGCTGTCGTAGTCAGGTGCGTGTAATATCTCCTCAGCTAAGGCGGTCGACTTCGGCTTCTAGTTCTGGTGATGTGGCTGAAGACCTGCTGACATTCGCCGAGGACGGTACGCCCATCGCTTGACCTGCATTACCTGAGGTAAGGCGCCAATACGTGCGCTTTGGGGCGACTAGATCGTACCTTGGGTAGGCTCGTCGATGCCCGCTGAGGGTTTGAGCAGAGTAGACTTGCCTGCGCCATTCTTCCCTACGAGGGCGATGCGCTCTTTTGGCAGATATGGAGAGGAGATATCCTCGAAGAGAGGGCTTAGCCCCGAAGTATACTAGATACGTTGTTTACGCTGATCGTTGAGCAGTAGAGGGTAGAGTTTGCGGTACGCTTCGTAGTCGAGGTACGGTGATCTCTGCCCTGAGACGATGATGGTACGCTGTGGGGCAAGGGCGCGAGGAAGCGCTGAGTTGCGCTTCGGCTGCCTGAAGCATGAGGCAGGGCGGCGAGGTTGGAGCGGATCTCGGCCTCTGCTTCGGCTGGATCCGCTTCTCCAGACGTCGGATCGCCTCTCTGTCGGCCTCTGGCTCACCGAGGCGCCTCCTCAATCGGTGGTACCTCACAGGTGATCACCTCCTCCAGGACGGCCTAGCTCAGCTCTGCCTCAGAGGCTGACGTAGATCGTGTCATGAGAGGAGGAGAGCTGTGGGTGCTCCCAGGTCGTCTGACATAGACTACGAGGTCAGCCCGTACCTTCAGCGTGCTGGCCCGCCTCAGAGGTGGACGTCGGTGCGGTAGTTGATCTCTTCAGTGATGAGACGCAGTCGTTGGCCCTGATCTTCATCTGGGCTCTTCGGTCGTGATCCCGGGCTTCTTCTCCTCCCGAGTGAAGAGATGATAGATGGGAAGCCCTGAGAGCAAGCCCTATAATAAGGAGGAGTACAGGGCTAAGAGACGGATGCAGAGGCGCCTATGACTAGGAGCGCCTGAGGGGATGAAGTAAGGGAGGCTGCGAGAGTGAGGCTTCGTCTGCAGGATCTCAGATGCAGGTGTACGGTGAGGCGAAGATCCTGGAAGATCGGCTCAGGCTTCTTCTCAAGCGTCGCAGTAAGCCGTGCGGATGAGTTCGGGCCGATGACGCTGGAGGGCGTCCTCGATATGCTTGTCTATATCCGCCTGCTTGGAGGCAGTCGAATTCGTCTAGCTCGTTCGTCCGGAGAGGCGCCGACGCAGGCCGTAGGCTCCTGGATGACCGTGTGGTGCAGGTCGTCCAGCTCCCGCTTGATCTCTAGGGAGGAAGTCTGAGGGTCGATGGTGCTATCTGCTCGCTGGGTGACCATCCCTTCGGTGAGCAGGGCGGATCGCAGAAGACGGAGGCCTGCGACTGGAGCTTCTACACGGGTGACCTTCGAGCCGAGAGCTTTCTTGAAGCCAGGAAGCCGGATACTCGTGCGGGTCGATCCTGAGGTGACCTTGATACGGGTGCTCCTAGCTCGAGGCGGGAGGCCTGGGCTTGGATGAGAAGGAGCTGTATCGGCGGCTCTCGACCTGAGCCTTCTTGCTACATGCTCCCGAGGAGGAGGGTGATCATGAGCCCGAGACAGCTCACGAAAGATCTATAGGATGGATGCATATCTTACTTGTCGAGTGAGTCACAAAGATACGAACTTCCGACCGCCCTTGCTCTGGGGACTCACCCCAGGGTTTCTCTTCATAGAGATGGAATTTACGACCCCTTCTTGGAGGGTGCTCCAGAGGGGCCAAAAAACGACCCACGGTAGGTCGTCGAAAAAACCTACTGTAGGTCGTCGATGTGACCTGCAGTGGGTCGTCGAGACGACCTACCGTAGGTCTCTAAAGCATACCCTTGACAGGGGGCTGTCTCTTCGGTATCAGCGAAATTTTAGTACATTTGCGCCAGCAAGAATGCGAGGCCCCTCTGGACGGGGACTTCCTCCGAGCATCGGTGCAGGTCTTGGCTCAGTGGCTTAGTTGAATAGAGCGTCAGATTCCGGTTCTGAAGGTCGAGGTTTGAGTCCCTCCTGGGTCACGGTCGAAGCCCCATCCCAAGTAGTCTCAAGAGACTCTTCGGGATGGGGCTTCGCTGTATATCGGGGCTCGGGCGGTATTCGGAGTTATTTGTATATTTGGGGGCTAAAAGCGCTACATTGACATATACTCTAGCTAATAAACTCAAGAACTGATGCATTCGAATCAAGCTGGCCTCTCCTTAGAAGCCTTCCAAGGAGATGTGCGAAAGGCCAACCTGTCCAACTCTATACCCCTAACGATAAGTTCGGAACAGGCACACTTCATCAGCCCGGTGCTAAGCTCAGAGTCCTCGTCGTACCCAGCCGTACAGGTCTGGTGGATGTGGTCCTCGGGCACGACAGCCTGCAGGAATATATCGATAGTGAAGAGGCTTACTTCGGAGCGATCTGCGGGCGCTATGCCAACCGCATTGCCCTGGGGAAGTTCGCCATCGATGGAGTCACCTATGAGCTACCTATCAATAATGGACCCAACAGCCTACACGGGAGGCCTTCGTGGCTTCAATGCCGTGATCTGGAAGGGGGAGCAAACGAGGCGAACCAAGTCACCTTCCGCTACGTCTCCCGACGGCGAGAGAAGGCTACCCAGGCGAGCTCTCCGTGAAGTCATCTACACCCTCACCGATGAGCATGAGCTGACGATCGAATACACCGCTTCGACGACAGAAGCCCACGGTGCTCAACCTTACCAACCACGCTACTTCAATCTCTCGGGCGAAGGTGACCCCTCGGTCACGACCATACCCTCGTGATCGACGCTGAGGAATATCTACCACCGATGAGACGGCTGTCCCCACGGGCTCCCGCTCCCGTCGAGTACGCCTATGGACTTCACCACGCCCATACCATGGGGGGCGGGTGGATACCGACTTCGACCAGCTACGCTGGGCACGAGAGCTACGACCATGCCTATATATTAGATAAGGCGCTGGGTAAAAGCTGGCGTACAGCCTGCTGCTCTTCACCCTAAGACGGGCATCGTCATGGAGGTCTATACCGACCAGCCAGGCGTACAGCTCTATACTGGCAACTGGATGAGTGGCAACCTTCAGTGGTAGCACGACCATCGCTATCCTGCCCGTGCTGCCCTCTGTCTCGAGACCCAGCACTATCCGACAGCTCCCAACAAACCCGGTATCCGACGACACGCCTCAGTCGGTGAAGTCTTCCGCTCGGTGACTGCCTTCCGCTTCACCGTAGAAGGCTAAAGCAACGCTAACTAACAGAATCCATTCACATAAACGGTAGTAATGACACAACAGAAACAGACGCAGAGCTATCTGGTGCCGTTCATCATCATAGTGGTGCTCATGGCCCTCATCGGGTTAATCACCAATCTGAACCAGCAGTTCAAGCTCCGATGAAGAGCAGCTACCTGCTCCTTGGTGGAGGGCTAACAAACACCTAACCACTGCACTAGTATTTACCTTCTTCCTAGCTTACTTAGTCATGGGGGTTGCCTAGTGCGAAGTACATTGAGCGCAAGGACTATAAAGAGTTCTCTTATTCTTGGTCTGGTCATCTTGATTGCAGCCTTCGGTCTTTTTGAACTATCAGCCTATGTCTTCGACACGCTTGACTTCCAACTACTCCGACTCCATCAACGAGGCTAAGACTATTCTAGCTCAGAAGGACATGGGGGTAAGTGCTATGCAGGCTGTAGCAAATCAGACCAGCAGCTTTGAACTCAAGCTCGTTAAAGAAGACTGGGGAGTTCCTCGAACTTAACTACCTCAAGGGACTAGATTTATCCTATGGCTTATTGGGTGTTCTTACTGGCTTCCTTGTCGCTCTTCTTTACCTTACGTTCCTTCAGGCAGTCGTAAACCCTATCTCGTAGCTTGCGATGTCAAGGGGACATCAGCTGTACAGCGTCAGAGCATCGCTGGTGCAGGTAACTCAACAATGACTACCGTGGCACTCTACTCGTAGCGCTCCTAATCTTCCAAGGCAGAGACGGTCTCGATATTAATATCACATCTCTATGTCCCTATCGCTGTACTCATCGTACTCGTCGGGGGTGATTATTTTTGCTCTTAGTAAGCTGGAGCTACCAAATATCGCTAGTGCTGAGGAAGAAGGAAGGCGAAGTCCTCGAAAAAGAGCGTATGGAGCTTCTCGCACCTCGCTCTCGGTGTCGTCGCTATCTTCATGTATGTCGGGGTGAGGGTAGCTGTTGGTGCCAACATCAACCTCTATGCGATGAACGAAGGCTTTAATCTCGCAACGGCGGCTAAATGGCATCTCTACTGGGGTGGCATGCTGGTTGAGTCGTCTTCTTGGTAGCATCCTAAATAAGATCGGTGCCAGTACACAGCTAACTGTCGCCTCTATCGGAGCTGGTGCTCTCGTAGTTGTTGCGATGTTGACCAATAATCCTTGGGTGCTGGTTGCTGTAGGGTCTTTTTCACTCCAATTATGTGGCCTGCTATCTTCCCTCACTGGCTATCGATAAGCTCGGTAAGTACACTTCTGCTGGCTCGGGCGCCCTGATGATGGGGTGTAGTTGGTGGAGCAATCCTTCCATTTATCCAAGTATAGCAGCAGATTCTATCGGCTGGCAGTGGACTTGGGCGATCGTCGTGATCAGTGAAAGCTACCTCCTCTACTACGCACTGGTAGGTCACGAGGTACGTCAGCTCCCTTAGTCTTCAGACTCTTTTAGACCCTCACGGTCCCCCTCGTACGACTATACGTCAGGGGACTGCACTCAAACAAATATCTTCAGACCTCAAATGAATACACAAGCTATCGCGACAAGTTCGCAGCCCTTTTACGGTGAAGCCGGCACCCTCTACACTTCGCCTGGCGTATCAGCACCCTCATCGGTGAGCATACACACTACAATGGCGCCTTTGTCTTCCCGGTGCCATCGACAGAGCTATGGTCGCAGAGATCCGCCCCTAACGGTACCGGATCGTGTCCGTGCCTTCGCCTGACCTCAATGAGTCAGCAGAGTTCGGACTCAGGAGAGAGGATGCACCTAGCCAGTCTTGGGCACGCTACATCTTCGGTGTCTGCCGTGAGATCCAGAAGCGTGGTGGTAAGATCCGCAGGCTTCGACACGGTCTTCGCTGGTGATGTACCCTTGGCGCAGGGATGTCTTCGTCGGCAGCGCTGGAGAGCACCTTCGCCTTTGCTCTGGATGATCTCTTCTCCTCGGCCTCTCCAAGTGGGACATGGCGAAGATCGGTCAGGCTACTGAGCACAACTACTGCGGTGTGAAGTGCGGTATCATGGACCAGTTCGCCTCGGTCTTTCGGTAAGGCCAGTAAGCTCCTTCGCCTTGACTGTAAGAGCTTCGAATACGAAAGAGCACCCTTTGCGATCCTAAGGCTACCGTCTGCTCCTCCTCGACAGCTGTGTCAAGCACGAACTCGCTAGCTCTGCCTACAACAAGCGTCGTGAGAGCTGTGAGGCGTGTCGTTGCTGCCCTCGCTAAAGCGCTACCCAGAGATCAAGTTCCTCCGTGATGCTTCCTTCGCTCAGCTCGAAGAGGTGAAGAATGAAAGTCGGCGAAGAGGACTACAAGCGTGCGGCCTACGTCATCGGCGAAGTAGAGCGTGTACTCGCTGTGCGAAGCCCTCGACAAGGGGACTATGCTACCGTCGGTGAGAAGATGTATGAGACGCACCACGGCATGAGCAGCTCTACGAAGTGAGTTGCGAAGAGCTCGACTTCCTCAACTGACCTGGCTCGTGAGTTCGGTGTCACGGGTTCTCGTGTCATGGGTGGTGGCTTCGGAGGCTGTACGATCAACCTCCTCAAGGAAGAGCTTCACGATAGCTTCATCGCCGAAGTCAAGAAGCCTCCCGAAGCGAGTACGGCATCAGCCCAAGTTCTACGACGTCGTCATCTCCGACGGTGCTCGTCGCCTCTAAAGCGTAGCGCTCCGCTCGCCTTTAACCACGACACCCGCAAGGGACTTGCCTTTTGTTGGCAGTCACCTTGCGAGGTGTCATCGTATCTCTGTCGAAGGGCTCAGCTACCTTGCTTCTTCATCAGCTTCTTCCATTCCTCGAGGGTGAGCTTGGTGAAGTGCTCGGTGCGTACTTCGCCGAGTAGAGGGCACTGGGCTTCTGCTCTTCGGTGTGGCTGTGCTGAAGCCACTTCTCATGAGTTCGTTGGGATTTCACATTGCCCTCGTAATAGCCACCACACGGCGCATCGCTAGCTCTTCGAAGGCATAGCGAAGCAACTCATCGACAGCTTCGGGGATCAGCCCTGACCCAAAAGGGTTCGCCGATCCAAAAGCCCAGCTCGCATTCTCCTTCTGCGATCTTTGCTGTATGGATGGTGCTTCTCAGGTCATGAGTCCGATGCTCGATAGCTTCGTTTGAGCCTTGAGCACTACAGCGAAGTTCCCCGAGTCGGAGAGTACGCTTCGGATGATCTCACAGCTCGTCTTCGCTCTGGTGCGGAGGCCAACCAGCGATAGGACCGACATTGGGGTTCTGTGCATGACTTGAAGAGGGCGAGAGGCATCGCTTGCCAAGGCCTCAAGAAGTCGTTCGGTCTGTAGTCTCATAATCATTCGTTGGAAGATAGTCGTGAGAGGAATAGGCTCGCTATTCCACCTCAGGACAAAGTTGCGGATAGGTGCCGTGCTGGGGATCTGCGAGCTATCGACGGTCTTCGTCTTCTCGTCCCACCAAGTAGCGGGGAGCTTTGACTTAGGAATAGAGAAGCAGGCACGCAGGTCATCTACCACGGCGACGATATCGCTTCTTGTCGAGCTCGATGCGCGTAATCGAATAGGCCTGCTTTGATATCCCCAAAGGGTGAGGCTGTAGTGATGCCCTGCTCCGTATGGAAGAGTGGATTGAGGACGATCACACGATTTACTCGCTGCTTCATATCTGCACGCTTCTTCGGGCTGATGCTGAGGAGGGGCTCGAAGTAGCGTGTATAGATCGTATAGACGTCGTACTTGTCATCGGCGAAACTCTCCTGCTCCTCCTTCAGCTCAATCTGGGCAGCAGGCACACGCTGAAGAATATCCTCGAGCGTCATCTCGCCCGTGATATCCCCGATGCTATTCTTCGTTATCGTGGACTTGTAGTAGGTCTCGGGGATGGGCACTCGGCCATCGATGTACGCCACCCGAGAGGATCTCACTATCCTTCTTCCGTGAAGACCGTGACGCCCAGCTGATCGTGGCTGGGTGCGATACACAGCATGACACCCTCGGAGGACTCACCCAGTGGAACGAAGATCGTATCACGGCGAAGCGTCCCCAGCTCGACCAGATCGCTGCTCCTTGCCCAGCTGAGGCCAGAGATGGAGATCAGGTATTTATCTCCTTCGGGGGGATATCAAGAGCGAGCGATGGGAGCTGTCGCCTTCTTGGGGGAGGCAAAAGTATATGTGCCAGGGAAGTTGTAGGGCTGGCGCTTACGCAGAGATGTAGTGAGAGGACTGATCTCCCTTAATCTGTTCCATTGGCATCGAGGATGGTCAGGGTCCCATCACCGAGGGCAAAGCGCTCTCTGGAATGTCAGGGGAAATTAAGCGTCAAGATACCATCCTTCACGGTATGGGTCACCTTACTAATCTCGCGCACATACCCAGCAACTTCACTTATATAGGTAGCGTGTATGGGTCATCGAGGGTGATGGAGAGCTCAATGCCATCGCAGTCGTACAGGGACCGTCCAGAGATAGACGGGAGCGGCGTGCGATGAAGTATCTTCGGACTGCTGCTTCCCTCCGCCTGTAACAGGAGGAAAGAGTCCGAGCGCAGAGGGCAATGATTAGACGTTCTTTTAGCATGACTTATTTGCTTATGAGTGATTACTCTAAGTGAAGATGGGTCAAGGCAAACGCCTTCGCGCCAGCGTAGTAAAGGTAGTATGTTACCGCTCGCAGCTCTCGGGAGAAAGTGCCTTCTCGAGGGAGAGGCAAGCTATAGCGTAGGAAGTAACAGAGCTTCGTGAGGGAAGGGAAGAGGTCGGCGAGAGGAAGTAGAGAGCTTGACGACGGATGCAAAGGGTTTTGCAGGCGAACTTCCTTGAGTTCGCTGCCATTCAAACGGTAGTAGCTAGAAGATTAACCGAATGAGGTAAAGATTTATACGTGTTAATCTGCAATCCCAAGACGATAAAATACCGAACTTAACCGAAAAGTTTCCATTCCAACGAAACTACTACCTTTACCCCAGCAATAAACCGCACGAGTAGCTGACCTTCCTCCCTTCCTTCAGCTACTTCGCCCAGTCCACAATGTACTATGACAAACAAAAACACTTCGGTACGTCCTCTTCCCTCGGAAGGTTACAGCTTCGGAAAGCACCGTGGGAAGACCATGCAGAATCGCTCGGCTCACGGGACGCTATCACGTCGACTTCGAGCGCTTACGCGAACTTGTCGCCCATAACACCACGCTCAGCTACATGGAAGTGCAGGTGTCCTCCAACCTCGCCGCAGACACTGCGTGACCTTGTCTCGGAGGGCGCCATCGTTGACTACGGTCGCCTCGGGCGCATGATGCCCCGCACCTTCCAGAAACCACGTCAGCCAGAACTCGAGGAGAAATTCAATCCCACCATCCACATCGGTGAAGTCAAGTGCTCCTTCGCCCATCGAGGCGCTACTTCACTCTAGAGGATATTCACTTCCGCCAGGCACTACAAAAAGACGAAAGAAGACAAAGGGCTGGCGGAGGAAGAGACGGAGTTTTTGCTACCTTTAGTGAGGGCAAACCGCGGGTGGATTCACTGCCCTTCGCACCGCCTCAAACAATACATTCATTCTAAGAACTAGACCCCATTATGAGGCAAATCAAGGACTACATCCGCGAGCATGAAGGACGCTTCCTCGAGGATCTCTTTGAACTTATCAGTGTCCCTTCCGTTAGCGCCAGAGCGAGACACAAGCCCGACATGCAGCGTGCTGCCGAGATATTGCAGAGCCACCTGAAGAAGGTGGTGTACAGCACGCAGGATCTTCCAGACTCCAGGCAATCCCATCGTCTTTGGCCACTATCAGAAGGACCCTTCACTACCACGCTCCTCGTCTACGGCCACTACGACGCAGTGCCCCGAGCCACTTGACCTCTGGAAGAGCGAGACCTTTCGAACCCGAAGTACGTGACGGTCACATCTGGGCTCGTGGTGCTGACGACGACAAGGGCCAGTCGATGATCCAGATCAAGGGCTTCGAGACAGCACTTGCGCTTGGACTTATGAACTGCAGCATGAGTTCCTCCTCGAGAGGGAAGAAGAAATCAGTTCGACCAACCTGGAGCCCTTCTGCCGTGAACACCTAGAGATGCTCAAGGCCGACAATATCATCGTCTCCGACACCAGCACTCAGCGCGAAACTCGCTTCGATCGACGGGCCTACCGTGGTCTTGCTTGCTGGCAGATCGAGTGACGGGTGCCGATCCGACCTTCCTCCGGTCACTTCGGCGGTGCCGTGGCTAACCCATCAACGAACTCTGTAAGCTCATCGCCCAGAGTTCAAGACAAGGACGGCGTATCACCATCCCGGCTTCTATGACAGGGGTCGTCGACCTGACGCCCGAGGCGTGAAATGATTCGTCGGATCCTTCGATGAAGAGGCATACAGAAGTTCCTCGATGTGAATGACCTCTTCGGTGAGAAGGGCTACCACCGCTGGAGCGTAATAGTTTGCCGATCCTTCCTGACGTCTGCGGTATTTGGGGCGGATACCAGGGCGAGTTCGAAGACTGTCCTTCCCTCCAGGCTAACATGCAAGGTCTCTTGCCGTCTCGTAGCCAACCAGGATCATAAGGAGATCAGCCAGCTCTCGTGGACTACATCAGTATCGCTCCCAAGTACGTCCGAGTGAAGGTTACGAAGATGCACGGTGGCCAGGCTTACCTTTGCCCCATCGACCTACCCGCTTACCGTGCTGCCGAAGAAGCTGTCGGCGTAGCCTTCAGCAAGCGTCCTCTTGCCTGCAGAAGTGGCGGTAGTATCCCCATCATCGCTGCCTTCGAACGTGTCTTCGGGATCAAGACTATCCTTATGGGCTTCGGGCTGGAAAGCGATGCGATCCACTCACCCAATGAATCTCCCTCTCGACATCTTCTATAAGGGCATCGAGGCTGCAGCCGGAATTCTACAAAGGTCTACCCTAAGAAATAAGCACCCAATTACACTGAATGTCCATCCTTATTAAGAATGTCCTTCATCAGGACAAGCTCACCGACGTCCTCATCGAGGGGCAACCATAGCCATGTCGCCTCAGGTATCTCTGCTCCAGCTGGAGCAGAGGTGTGATGGCACGGACAAAAACGATCATCGGCTTCATCAACACGCATACGCATGCTTCGCTGACGCTCTTCAGAGAAAGCTATGGCGATGATCTTCCGCTGATGACTTGGCTGGAGGATTATATCTGGCCCGTCGAAGCACAGATGACTGCCCATGATGTCTACGTAGGGAGCTCGGCTAGCTTGTCTTGAGATGCTTCGCTCGAGGACGACTTGTTTCCTCGATATGTATACGCACCCTCGAGACAGCAAAGGCTGTCGAAGAGATGGGACTACGTGCCCACACCTCTCCTGCGCTTTTCGACCAGAGGTGATGCCGAGGCAGGCAGAACTCGATCGTAAGCGAAGCTACAGTACTTCGACCGCTTCAAGGGGTTCAGTGATCGTATCACCTTCACCCTCGGACCATGCTATCTACACGGTGAGCGGAGAGCAGCTCCAGTTCTGCCATCAGTTCGCCGTCGAGCATAATAGTCAAGATCCACCTGCATCTCTCCGAGACGAAGGGTGAGATCGATGAATGCGTCCGTCAGCATGGTCTTACGCCCGTCCGCTATCTGAGAAGCTCGGCATCCTCAGCGACACCTTGTCCTAGCGCACGTCGTCTGGATCGATGACGAAGAGATGGATCTGCTGGTCAAGTACAATGTCAGCGTGGTGCTCAGTCCGCTTCCAACCTCAAGCTTGCGGTGGCTGTAGCCTTCAAGTACGAGGAGATGAAGCGCCGTGGTGTACATATCGGCATTGGGACGGATGGATGCTCTTCGTCGAATAACCTGGATATGGTCGTGGCGATGAAGTTAGCTTCCTTCCTCGGTGAGGTTGGAGATTCGATAGTACGGCATGCAAGGCGGATGATATCTTTGCATCCGCCACGAGTATCGATGCAGATATCCTCGGCATTCCCGCTGGGCGTGTCGAAGAAGGCGCGATCAGCGGACGTCTGTCTCGTGGATCTCAACACTCCCGAACTGGGTACCGCTGAATAGCCTTACTCTAATCTCGTCTATGCTACTTCGGGTAGTAGCTGTGTAGATGCGGTCATCGTCGACGGCCGTATCCTGATGCGAGACAGAGTATGTCCCAGGGCGAGAGGCGATCATCGCTCGAGCTCGAGAGGTCACGCCGTCTCTTCAAGCACGCTTAGATGCGGGCTCTTCCTTCTACATAGAGTAGCACGTAGCTTTCGGGCAAAGACTCAGCGAGCGCAGCTGGCTCTTCACTCTTGTCTTCTTAGCCAGCTACGTGTGCTGCTGCTATATTCCCTTTCAAACAAGTTCCCTCGGACGAAGTGCTTCCGCTGGCGCTTGATCAGCTACTTCGTATCGGCGGTTCGGGCAGAATCTCCTGACGCTTCTCTTTGCCTGTGGCTCCGTGGAGTGGCTGGCCCGCTCGCTGGGGAGCAGTCTTTTGCGGCGCCGTCTTACTGCTATCGGCCTACGAACTCTACCTCATCGACCTCTACCATGTGCCTCAATATGGACTTGGCGCGAGATCGTGCTCTCGACAGATTGGCGAGAGGGGTAGGGAGTTCCTCGATAGTATCCACGGCGAGCCAAGCGCTATACCTGCCTCCTTCAGCTCGTACCTGCGGTCCAGCGTTGCCTTGTCAGTCTCTTTACTAGAAAACCACCCTATCTTCTTTAGCCTCTTCGGCTACATCACCGACACAGTGCTCATGCTTCTTGGTCCTGTGGGTGCTCTCTATAGTGACCTCCGTTTATGCCATCATCACAGTAGCTTCTCTGGGCTACAATGCTCAGGGTATCGACCATCATCTATAATACGCTGAGCGCACACAAGGCAATGGGGCAGATAGCTTCGGAGCAGAAGACAATACATAGCTCTCAGCGTGCGCTCACTGACCCTGAGCATCACTCCTATATCTAGGGCACCGCTCCAGGTCGTCCTTATTCTCAGCGAATCAGCTCGTCGTACTAGTATGCACTACTACGGCTATCCGCTGGAGAATACTCCTTATGCCGACAGCTTAATTCATGCTAGAGGCTCATCCCTTCACTGATGTTGTCTCCTGCTTCTGCTACAATCCTCTCCAATACCCGTTCGCTCACCTTCTTTACCCACGAAGAGGAGAAACTCCGTAGTATAGTTCCCTCGCTTATTCAGGTGCTCCGCCAAGCAGGCTATGCAACAGTCTGGATTGCCAACCAAGAGATCACGGGTAAATATTCAATGTCTAATCTCTTTGGTACGTCAAGCAGACATTCTCAGAGAATCCAGCCTTCTTTAGCGGTCTGGGAGGGAGAACATCGTTAATCGCCCCGACCTCTGTGACAGATCACTCCCGATGCTTTTCCATTATGATAAGCTTGCCCGATAGTCTTCGTTCGACTTCTCCACTGGGGGCTCTTCCAAGTGGTGCATCTCATGGGCTCATATGACTTATGCCGAGCATTACGAGCCTTTGCGCTTTTTCTCCTGATAGCCTGCCCTGCATAAGGATAAGCGCAAGGACGAGGATCATGGCAGGCTATGCGAGATAGTCTCCTCTACACGGCTTCATCATCCACGGGGATCATCAGGCGCTATCGGAGGAGGAATGCCCTCATCATCTATATCTCCGACCACGGCGACGCCCTCTTCGACGAAGACTATCCCGAACTGATGGGCCGCAGTGGTACCAAGGGCGGTGAGATCCGCTCTTCGTCTACTTCTCTCACCAACTTCGCGAGGAGCGTCCCGATCTCTGGCGCGAGATCAGCCGTCAGCGGGATAAAGCGTATCCTGTCGGACCTCCTTACTCATGCCTTGGTTGACCTCCTCGGTATCCATACCGAATACACCCAGCCTCGTTTCAACTTCTTCGCTCCTACCTACGACGACCGCCGTCAGCGCATCGTCGTCTCCCCCACGAATAAGAAGATGGTGATGTGGGTCCATTGTATCCCTCGCTTTATACTGATTAGCTGGTGCGAACTACTCGCCAGCCGATACTGCACTAGTATTCAAATGGAACCTATGGTAGGTCACAAGAGGACCCTACTGTGGGTCGCTTCGACGACCTACTATAGGTTTTTCGGACGATCTACCATAGGTCGATTTCTCCCCCTTCTGATAGCCCGTGCTTAGCTGCTGCTTGGGGCTGGTGGCATGTCAGGCGATGCGTCTTCACATTACGGTATATACTGTGATAAGTTGCATGTATATGCGGATGTGTTTACTGATGGAGTGGTATTCGTTTTGATTTACCTTTGCGCTGTCAATGGATAAATCAGTTAAAGACCAACTGAATATGAGGCGATTACTCTGTTGCTGGTGCTTCTCTTGGCCGGTGCGGGGATATGCACAGATGCTCTTCACCGAGAATCAAACGATGCATATCGACAGCGCAAAGACGCTACAGGGGACGATCACGCCAGTCGTCAACTTCCAGACGGAGAAGGAGAATGTGCTGACCCTCAGAAATACCTCCAATATCAATCTTCTGATCAAGAAGAGGCCGAGTAGTCAACCTCATCAGTAGTTCGAACTCTCGACGTATGGCGACAAGGTGACCGTCAGTGGTGGCTATGTCACGCTGAATATCGGTATCTACTGCCGAGCATTTTGAGGATCTACCCTATGTCGAGTCGCAGTGGGCGGCTAGTAGAGTATGGCATTCAAGTTCTCCTCAAAGGTATCCAGTCCCGCTATCGGCTGGTGAATAGAGAGAGTACCCTTATGTTCGCTACGCTGGGTGCCTTCTATGAGTACGAAGAGTGGGAGCGCCCTTCCCCCGCTGCACATGAACCTACGTACGCCTGGCTACAAGCTCGAGACGCATCTCTCGCTCAGCCTGCGGGAATGAGATCGGTGACAACTGGGAACTTGACGACTGCTATCCATCAAGCTTCGCCAGACAGCTACCTCAAGAAAGGCACGTTTCGGCGGGCTGTTGATCTCCGATATAGCATCACGCCTGCGATCGGGATGCGAGGTACCTATCAGCGATCTATGATACCGATCCCATTGTCCCGATACGTAAGGACTATAATATGGTAGATGCAGGTATCGACCTCTCGTTCTAATAAGAAGTCCAAGTCTATTCTCACTGTAACGCGAGTTATGTTCGTTATTTCTTACCTCCAGACGGATGAGTTCTTCTACCTGAATGTATTCCTGAAGCTGCTCCTGGGACTGCTTGCTATCGTCTTCTTCATCAATAGAGTCAGGGCAAGGGTAATCTGCACCAGCTCAGCGATGGACCAGGTGCAGAACTATGTACTTGGGGAATCATCAGCGGGGTCATCTATAGTCCTGCTGTCTCCTATCTTGCAGTTCGCCACCGTCCTACTTATTTGGGCCTTCCTCATCATGGGACTGCGTGAGGCTAAGACCAGAGGTGCCGGGATCAAGCGCTTCGTGGACGGGCTCCCATTGTACTGATCAGCACAGGGAACTCGATGCTGAGGCTTGTCGTGAGGCGAAAGTACAGCCCATGAAGTCGCATTTAGCTCCGTCGAGAAGGTGTCTACCATGTGCGTGATGTGAAAGCAGAGCCGTCTTCGAGGCAGAATGGTGAACTCATCATCGTGCTAAGAGCCAGGAGAATCCCAAAGTACCCCATCATCACCGATGGGATCATCCAGACAAGCGTGCTGGATGATGTGGAACGGACTGAAGAATGGCTCACCGAAAGAACTTCAAAAGGCCGGCTATCAGTCTGCCTCAGAGATCTTCCTCGCTGAATATGAAAGTGGAGAGCTGAGCTCGTCCCCTTCGTCGAGACTACCCAGAGCAGTAAGCTCATTCCTTCCCTTCTTGATTATTGCTATATTTGCTATGCTCTTGTAGCACCAGTATCAACAGTATTCAGCAACGATATATCAAGAACATGCTCGACCAACATTATCACGAGGCTGCGAACTACCTCGCATCTCGCCTCCCTAAGGACACGAAGACCGCTATCATCCTCGGTAGTGGACTCGGTAACCTCGGTGAAATGTTTCACCAGCCTACCGTCATTCCTTATACCCAGATCCCTCACTTCCCACACTCTACAGCCATCGGGCATAGAGGGAACCTCATCGCTGGTACGCTCTCCGGCGTGCCCGTACTATGCATGCAGGGCGCTTCCACTGCTACGAGGCTATCCTATGGAGCAGGTGACCTTCCCCAGTGCGTGTGATGAAGCTCCTCAGTATCGAGAATCTCCTCGTATCCAACGCTGCAGGCAGGATCAACCAGACCTTCCGTGTCGGCGACCTGATGATCATCCGTGACCATATCAACAACCTGCCCAACCCACTTATTGGGCCTAATATGGAATGTTCGGCCCTCGTTTCCCTGATATGACCCGTCCCTACGATCGTGAATTCATCACGGCAGAGCGATCTCTCAGGAGCTCGGCATCCATGTACACGAAGGTGTCTACGTTGGTCTCACGGGTCCTTCGTGCGAGACGCCTGCAGAGTACAACTATTGGGCACGCTCGGGCGGTGATGCCATTGGTATGAGCACCGTGCCTGAAGTAATCGTAGCCCGCCATGCTGGTATGCGTGTCTTCGGGATGTCTGCTGATCACTAACGAAGGATGGCGCTTCGATGACGACTTCGTCAATGACGGCGACGATGTGATACGTGCAGCCAACGCTGCCTCAGAACGTATGGGCCGCATCTTCGGCGAGCTCGTCCGCGGCTTATGGCTGTAGCTAGACGAACCGATTAGAAACAAAAAGCCCCGCCTTTCTCTAATAGAAGGCGGGGCATCGTATATCTAGAGATGATTGTGCTTGCGGGGAGGACTTTACTATGCTGTGGAAGAGACCAATCTCGTACAGGGTTTCAACAGGTAAGCATAGTCGAAAGAGTACATATGCTCAGCTCCTTTCCAAGCTTGCATCGCTTCAGGGTGCAACCGTATTTGGTGAAAGCGGATGAAATTGATTGGTTTCCCTTGCTGTAAGCAGCGTAGAGACCAAGGCGTCTTGCTCTCGGCGAGGGAGCTTAGCTGAGAACTCAACTTCTCCGAGATTAGCCTTCTCCCGGAGGAGTATCTCTGTAAGTTCAGCATTCCTTTGGAAAGCTTTTTGGATCTGCTGCAGAGATGATGTAGACAGATCGCTTCTTAGCTAGAGGAGCGAGCACCGCTGGATCCACTGACTACCGACGAAGAGTGAGGGCGGCGAAGAGGTCAGGATGCTTCACATTGAGGTGAAGAGATCATCCCACCCATGGACTGGCCCGTGGTATAGAGGCGATCTTGGTCGATACTATAGGGCAGGGTACTTCCTGAAGTAGATGATAGGTAGTGGTGACTTCGGGCGATACTTCAAGCATCATTAGTTGCGCTCTGTGGTCCCTTGTAGGAAGGGACGAGGACAAAGGAAGGATGCTCCTGTTGACTCTCTTCAGTGGCCCATATGATCCCTCCGTATCCTTGCTTTAGCGGAGCTATTGCTCCCTTGCCTACTGTACTTGCGTCTGCCATGAAGAGTATGAGGGGGTACTTCTTCGTAGGATCATGGTTCTCTGGTATAAATAGGGTTGTAGTCCATCGATACTCCTGTCTCAGGATCTACAAAGGTGAGTGTGCGGAAGCGAGGAGAGATCTCTTCTCGTAGTGTCAGTAGGCGGGTGTCATACTCCTTATTGGCGCCCCCATAGATGCTCGCCACACCCGGTGAAGAGGAGGCCTGTCCTGTGGGGCTGAAGGGCTTCTTAGTAGCGCAACTACTTGGGAGTACAGCTACAGCTAGAGTTTGGGTGGATCGACGGGTCAAGGACATAAAGTTAAATGAGTAAAGTGAATAATGCTTTAACGAGATAGACATCTGGCGCAGGACTTCGTTTTCATACCCCATACGATGGATCATAGATGTAGTATCAATCGTTAAGTCAAGTTACTTCTCTGTGAACTCGTCCGCCAGCTGTGAGGCATTGCTCTTACCTAGCTAGATATTAGATGCGCGCGCCCTTCGCTAGGGGAAGGTGGGGCATTTTGTATGAGGGAAAGGTGTGCCAGGTATTGGTATCCTTCGCTGATTGGGTGCTAGAGGAGGGGATGGAGTCGAAAAGGGCGAGAATAAACGCCGTCTCCCGCTACAGGCCTGGGCCTGTAGCAGGGAGACAGGCACAAGGGAGAGGATCTCGGCTAGGGGCGAGGCAGTGGTGAACTGAAGGTTACGCCCTTCGGCTGAGTATGTACTGCGTGCTGTTGATAGTAGCACGATGGTGAGCGGCGTCGAAGAGGTTGTTGACATTCAGCTGCGAGCCTAGTGCCTTCGAGACATTGAGGGCTAGCTACAGCGTGGAAGATGGGTGTAACCAGGTACCTTTCGAAGATGTTCGTCTCATCCGAGTGAAGGACCCGCTGTGCTCCGTACCAAAGCCAAGACGGAGGCTTCCCCTGCAGCCTGACCGATGTTGCAGAAACCCCATGCGGATAGCTATCTAGAGGTACACGCTTGAGACGGTTGCCAGCCAGTGACATTCTTCTGAACTTCGACGAAGTGTACTCAGCGATACGTGCATCGGTGAGGAGTAGCCAGGAAGTCAAACGCTGTGAAGGAGCATAGCGCATCTCGAGCTCAATCCCTTGCTCACGGACTTCCGATAGGACCGCCTATCTTACGTCCATCGGCGGCAGTACCGAGATTGGTACGGACCATATTGAGCGTGATGTGGTGACGCTGCACTCAGGGAGAGCTCGGTGCCGGATCGAGGTGGGCCCACCTCCACTGGCGTCCCGTGGGCGGTTTGAGCTCCTGGGCTCAGAGTCGGCTCATCTCTGTACCATCTGGGTGCATATAGACTACCTCGGGCGATAGTGTGATGCGCTGGGGAAAAGCTAGAAGAAGGAGGAGGGGCTGTATACGTTGAGTACTTCGTGACATTGTATACCGCACCGGACGATATGTGAAGGCGGTGGTCTGACGCTGGTCGAGGGTACGATCAAGAAGCTTGAAGTCGTCGGTGTTGTAGATACCGTAGTCACGGCTGAAGAAGTCGAGACAGGAACACCTGCTAGCAGGTTTAGCTTCTGCCAAGTCATGAAGTCTTGTACGGAGAGGCTGTTGACCAAATCGTTGAAGATCTGCATGCGTCGGTACTTCATGTAGATAGGGGCCTTGGTCAGGACGGGATCATGAGCGTGACGATCAGAGCCTACGCCTGCACCGGTATAGGCAGCACGGTCGGAGCGACGGAGGTTGAGGTAGGAGAGTTGTACGCAGCCAGTAGGGCATGCTTGGTATTCCCCAGCAGGCACGACCTGTGAGCTCTAGCTGATTCTGTGCCGTGAGCGTACCGTAGGCGAAGCCGAAGCCGTCACGCTGCACTCGGTCGATGAGTACAGGTACCTTCTTGTTTCCATCGAGGTAGTAGTGTAGCGCCTACTGCTTTGTCGCCGGTGAGGTAGTTGAGTCCGTCGGTCGAGTAGTAGTTCAGGCTGTCATGAGGCAAAGAATGCGTGCTCGGAGAGACGCCAGCGGTCGTTGATGGCGTGGCTGTGCTTCCCGTGGAGCTCGACCGTCTTGTTCGTGAGGAACTCATTAGGGTCGGTGTAGGCTCGTGAAGCGGGCTCACTGCTGAGGAAGTCTCCTTGGCGGTAGGCGAGGCTTATCGGTAGCTGCGTCATAGACGTCCCACTTCAGATGGGGCTGACCACAGTCGCCTCGGAAGAAGTCGTTGCTAGCGATCAGGGCGAAGCTCGAGACGATGCTTCAGGGGCAAGAGCGATGTCTATCGCTGCATGGGCGTTAGCCGTCTTGGTATAGTTGCCTCGCCAGCCGTCACTCGTCAGATACTCTACGTCTGCTCAGGGCGTTGGCCTTAGAGGAGATAGCCCCCGTTCCCCAGCGGTGATGCGGTGTGTCGCCCAGGTGCCTACGGTGCTAGCTAGCATCGAAGGCCTTCTTGGCTGAGGTTGCTTGTTGATGATGTTGATGACGCCTCCCAGGGCGGGTGACCGACGCTCATCGAAGCGGCGCCCTTGAGGCACCTCGATGTGCGTACCGCTGCCATCGGTCAGGGGCAGACTGCCAAGAGCGTGGCGTTCGTCACGCATCATCGGAGGTACCACTGACTCATAGAAGCCACGGAGGAAGAACATGTGGACCCCGTAGTCCTTGAGGCATGGACACCTGGGAGCGTCTGCACTGGCCTGAGGCGGGATCAGAGTAGCCGAGCAGGCGGATCTTCTCCAGGGGCAGAATGTTGGTGGTGAGGGGGATCTCCCGTCGAGGGGCGGGGATCTTGACTACGGTGGTGGGAGCGGTGATACGGGCTCCACGAACGACGACCTCCTGGATATTCTGCACTATCAAGTGCACTAGGCTCTTGAGCCACGAGGGCACAAGGCATAGCAGAAGAGCCAGCATTGTAGCTTTCTCATAAAAAGTAAATCAGGTTTGGTTAATGATGCCGGGAGGGCATCCTCTCAGCCGAGAGGTGGCATAAGCAGAAGCACCACCTTTTACATAACAGCACAAAGGTAGCATATTTGTGCAAAGTCTACCCTCCTCCCGTGCTCCTCTCCTAGAGTAGGCAGGGGGACGGCAAGCAGTAGAAGTCCCACCTCTTTCTCTTTCTCTGGGAGTGAATCTTTGATCCCTTGCCGAGAAGGGTTCTCCGCCTTGCCCAACTTTGGATGAATCACAAGGCAAGGGATGAGCTGACTAGGTGCTTCCCGAAGGCTTATAGTCACGAGGCATGGCCCGAGAGCTGTCTTGATGATGGATGGTTGCTATACTGACCGCAGGGCTGGAGAGCACCTCGAGCTGGGCAGAAGCGGAGAGGAGCTTCTTCGTCTCGCCGGTATCGAAGCGGACAGAGGCTGTGCTGTCCCCGTGCCCTCGAGCTCTAGGGATCTCCCCAGGACCAAAAGCAGCATGAAGGACTCGGCCCCGACGTGAAAGCGCCCCGAGCGACGTGTGTTTTCTCTTCGGGCTCTTCCCGAGTTCCCTGCGCTCGATGAAGACCCGCCGGCTCGAGTCGAGCCTTGGGCGAGAAGACAGGGGCAGAAGAAGTCTGAGGGTTCGCTCCCGCCAGCTCCCGGGCGAGGTGCGGGTCTCCCCGAGTAGCAGCGCCGAGCTCCAGGTCAAAGGCGACGAGTTGCTAGAGGAGCTCTCGCAGGGAAGCGACTGGGACGCCCATACTCTGTCCGCCCGTTGCGGAAGCGCTCCCGAGCATAGCCTATATGGCACGTCTTCTCGGCTTTTTGAGTAAGCGCTACGTGAAAGAGCCTCCACGCTCCTCCTCTAGCTCCTTCCTATGTTGCTCATCATCGAGGGAAATGAATCTTCCTCAGACCTACGATGAAGACATGAGCGAATTCCAACCCCTTCGAAGCATGGGCGGTCGTGAGTGTCACGCAGTCGTCATCATCGGTCGTAGCATCCTGATCGGTCATGAGAGCGATCTCGCTGAGGTAGGAGGCAAGGGTGGGAGTTTGGTCTGCTTCGAGGGTGGCGTGAATATATTCGTCGATCCCGCCGAGGGCTCCTTGATGTTCTCCTCGGCCTTTTCCTCGGCGGTCGTATCACTCTGGAGATCAGCGAGGATGCCCGTCCTGTCGGATGATCCGCTCTGCTACGGCATGAGGTCGCTCTCGGTACGGCTGAAGTCCCGGGCTCGTCTAGCAGGGCTGCGAAGGCTTGTAGTCGTGTGGCCGTGGGCTTATTGACAGCTACCTCGTAGCCCAGAGGGTCAGGGAGTACGCGCATCAGGGAAGTAGCTTGGTGGCGAGAGGCTTCACGTACTCGCTGGACTGTCATATCCCCGATACTTCGCTTGGGGATTGATGATGGGGCAGAGCCTCCCTCGTCCTGCTCATTGACCATCAGTCAGAGTAAGCGACGACGTCCGCGATCTCCTTGTGGTCGAAGACGACCGCCCCCGTAGATGCGGAAGGGAGGCCGACACGACGGAAGACCTGCTCGAGGATACGACTCTGCGCATTCGTTCGGTAGAGTACTGCTATCGAGCTGTAGCTAGCGCCCGCTCGGTGGAGGCGCTGAATCTCTTCGCTAGCCCAGGTGCCTCGGATCGCCTGTGAGCGCCTCGTGTATCTGGATGGGATCGCCGACGGCCTCCTCAGGAGAAGACCTCGCTTGAGGATCTGGTACTCATTGTGTGCTATGATCGCCATAAAGCGCTGCACGATGGTCTGGGTGGAGCGGTGGTTGCGCTCGAGCTTGAAGGTGCGTGCGGTGGGGAAGGTCTTCGTGAAGCTCAGCATATTGTCTAGGATTCGCCCCACGGAAGGAATAAATGCTTTGTGCGTCGTCGCCCACGACGAAGATGGCTCCTTGTCCTGCATGAGCTGTCGGGCGATCATATATTGAGCAAGTTGGTATCCTGATACTCGTCGATGAGGAGATGAGTCTATACGCTCCTGCCAGGAGACTGAGCACGTCAGGATGCTGGCGGAAGAGGATGTTGGTCTGTAGCAGGAGGTCATCCCGAAGTCCATGGCATTAGCTAGCCTTAGTTCGGCCTCGTGGCGCTGATGAGATCTCGGCGATCTTCGGTAGTCCGCTCTTGGCATCGTGCGAGTGAAGTCGGAGTAGGAAGCATGAGGCCGAGGCGGTGATCAGGCGGTTTTGGCCGAGGAGATACGGCTATGGATGGCATTGGGCTTGTGAGACCTTGTCATCGAGGCCAGGCCTGTGATGATCGCCTTGATACGGCTACGGCTGTCGGAGGTGTTGTAGATGGAGAAGTCCGGCGTATAGCCTGAGGAGGGTGGCGTGCTGACGCAGGATGCTGAGGAAGACCGAGTGAAAAGGTGCCATCACGTAGCTCTCGTGCTCAGGGCCGATATGCTGGCTGATGCGGTGGCGCATCTCTCAGGCAACCTTGTTGGTGAAGGTCAGTGCCATGAGCCCCGAGGATGGTAGCCTGGAGTCGATGAGGGTGAGAGGATCTTGTAGACGGACGTGTCTTGCCACTGCCGGCACCAGCGATGACTAGGGCAGAGCTCATCGTTGTAGACGACGGCGGCACGCTGAGCTTCGTTGAGCTCACTGAGGTAGGGGAAGTCGAGGGATTCGCTGAAAGGCTCATCAGGAGATCTTTGGGGGAATACAGGGGGTATCGGAGAAATAAGTGGAACAAAGATACCGAATTTGAAGGTGAGCCTAAGAGGGTGCTCTTGAGCTCCTCCGCTAGGGCAAAGACTGGGGTGGGGAGACTAACTAGTGGCGCTACTGGTGCTACCTGAGAGCACTGTAGCCTCGAGAGAGGCACCAGTAGCGCCTCCCAGTGAGATAGCCTGCTCCTCCGAGCTGGAGACCCTTCCGAGGAGTGGGAGGGACTACTTGAGGCAGGTACTCCAGCGGAGGTGCTAGCAGAAGAGCAGTTTTCTTCGTAACTTTGTGTACTATACACTTTTTAGGGCTGGTGATGAGACCGCCCACGATTTATTTAGATGACAGACCTAGATATCCGAGGGCACGTGTGCACAACCTCAAGGACATAGATGTTCCTTATCCCCCGCTACTCACTGACTGTCTTCACAGGGACTCAGTGGGAGTGGTGAAGTCATCCCAGCGTTTGATTACGATCTGTGCCGAGGGCCAGCGTCGGTATGTCGAGACGCTTAGCTCCTATGCAGAGGCTTCCTCGGTGGAGGGATGGGCGCCTGACGTCGATGAGATCAGCGGGCTTGGCCCCGTGATCTCCATAGAGCAAAAGACGACGAACCGTAATCCTCGCTCCACGGTGGGTACTGTGACGGAGATCTGCGACTTCTTCGCCTACTCTATGCCCGAGCAGGAAGCCGTCTCCTACCTCTCAGGGCGCCCGATGGTACGCTATGCCGAGAGCAGATCCTCGATCTACTGCTTCAGCGCTACGAGGGCAAGCGGGTGATGCTCCTGGCTCCCGTCGTCAAGCAACGCAAGGGACACTGCAAAGGGACTCTTCGAGCAGCTTCGCAGAAGAGCTATCTCACCGTGCGTGTCGATGGGGAGCTACGAGATCACCTACGGGATGAAGCTCGACCGCTACAAGCTCCATAGCGTCGAAGTCCAGACGGATAAGCTGACGATCGGTCGGAAGAACGAAGAGCGTCTCCTCAGCCTGCGCCTCACCCTCAAGGAGGGCGATGGCGTGATGATGCTCAGGATCTCGACTCGGGAGAGATCGCCTGCTTCAGTCGTCATCTGATGGACCCAGAGACGGGGCTCTCCTACAATGAGCCGCCCCCACAACTTCTCCTTCAATTCTACTAACGGGAGTTGCCCCGCTGTAAGGGGCTGGGGAAGTACAGGTCATCGACCTGAGACATCATCCTGACCGCACTAAGAGCATCTATGCCGGCGGATCCTTCCCTAGGCAAGTATCGCCGTGCCCTCGTCTTCGCCGAGATCGAAGCCCTTTGCTCCAGATATGAGGTGTCTATCAAGGATCCCCATCGATTCGCTCCCAGAGACCTCCTTACCGAGATCGTCGAGGGAGCAACGAAGACCTAGTGATCGAGGATGAGCGCTTCTCGAGCCTCCGTGGTGTCCCCCTCTCCTACGACGGGATAGGGCGCCCTATCTCATGGCTCAGGCAGATGAAGAGGATACGCAAGGATACAGAGAAGTGGATGGCTCAGTTCACCCGTGCCGAGGTCTGCCCCGAATGCTCGGGAGGTCGTCTGAATCGGGAAGCCCTCCACTACTATATCGACGGTAAGAATATCGGGGAGGTAGCCTCGATGGAGCTGACCCAGCTCGCCTCTTGGCTCGAGGGACTCGAGGATAGGCTCAGCCCCCAGCAACGCACGATCGCTACCGAGGTGCTCAAGGAGATCCACCCGACTCTCCTTCCTCCTCGACGTCGGACTAGGCTATCTATCGATGAACCGTATCTCCGCCTCCCTCTCCGGAGGCGAAAGCCAGCGTATACGCCTAGCTACTCAGATAGGGACGCAGCTCGTCGAGGTACTCTACATCCTTGATGAACCGGTATGAGGGACTCCATCAGCGAGACAACGTCCGTCTCATCCACTCCTTCAACGGCTGAGGATCTGGGCAATACGGTCATCGTCGTGAGAGCATGACAAGGACATGATGCTCGAGGGCTGACCACATCGTAGATATGGGGCCGAAGGCTGGGCGTCTCGGTGGGGAAGTGGTCTTCTCCGGTACGCCCAAGGATATGATGCGAGCAGGCACGCTGACGGCTAAGTACATCAGTGGCCTGGAGACGATCGAGGTCGCTGACCTGAGGCGACCCGTGACGGAGCGAGTCCTTCGTCTCACGGGGCTCAGGGGTAATAACCTCCGTAGTATCGATGTCACCTTCCCCCTAGGGACGATGATCTGTGTCGCTGGTGTCTCGGGTAGTGGCAGAGTACGCTGATCAACGAGACGCTCCTGCCGATCCTGAGCCAGCACCTCTATGCCTCGCTCAAGGATCCCCTGCCCTACGACACGATCGAAGGACTGGAGTACGTCGACAAGGTCGTCGCTGTCGACCAGTCACCTATAGGGCGTACACCTCGGAGCAACCCTGCTACCTACACGGGCGTCTTCACTGATATTCGTAACCTCTTCGTAGGCCTACCCGAGAGCAAGATGCGAGGCTACAAGCCTGGTCGCTTCTCCTTCAATGTCTCGGGAGGACGGTGTGAGACCTGCTCGGGCAACAGGGTACAAGACCATCGAGATGAACTTCCTGCCCGATGTCTTGCCCCCTGTGAGGTCTGCCAGGGCAAGCGCTACAATAGAGACCCTTGAGGTGCGCTTCGAGGGAAGTCCATCGCTGACGTCCTCGACACGACGATCAATGCCGCGGTGGAGTTCTTCTCCCACGTCCTCATATCCTCAAGCGTCTGCAGGTCCTGCAGGAGGTAGGCCTCGGCTACATCAAGCTCGGTCAGTCCTCCACGACACTATCGGGAGGGGAGAGCCAGCGCATCAAGCTCGCCTCCGAGCTCGCCAAGCGTGATACGGGCAAGACGGTATACATCCTCGACGAGGCCGACTACGGGGCTTCACTTCGAGGATATACGTGTCCTGCTGGGTATCCTGAATCGCCTCGTCGAGCGAGTAATGCCGTGATCATCATCGAGCACAACCTAGACGTCCTCAAGAGCGCAGACTATATCATCGAGATCATGCCCCGAGGGGAAGGACGGAGGAGCCCTCCTCTTCGAAGGAACTCCCGAGGGTCTTACCCAGGTGAAGGACAGCCCCACGCGCCCTTCCTCGCTCACGAACTCAAGCTCCCAAGGGAAGTAAGAAAGGGAAGAAATAACTAAACACACATATCTAGTCTACTTAACGCCAACGCACATGAAACTAGGAAACCACCTGTCAAACAAGATTTGTCCCGACAATATGACGATAGAGGGTGGCAGGTAGCCCTCCGTCGGGAGAACGCCCGAGAGAAGCGACTTCTCCGTCGAGCATCTAGACAAGAACCGTATCTGGGGAGACTACTTGGTCTGCAGTGCTACAGAGGGCATATCGTGTCGCCTTCCGTGGCGTACAGAGTGATCGCAACTCTGCTCCTGCCTCGACTTCCGCACCAATGGTCTCGGTACCTGCAAGCACCCAGAGGCTGGTAGCCCTCATACCCTACAGAAGCACGTCCCCGGCTGCCCTTGGGCAGGCCTTAGCTATGCCGCCAGATACTCCTCGGTCTACTGTGAGCTACAAGGGAGGCCGGAGCATCCGTATCCGGGTAGGCGACGCCTATAGAGCCGAGTACGAGCGACTCAAGGAAAAGTACTTCACGCCCGAAGGGATCCTCCCCGAGGCGAACTATCCTCTCCTGGAGGAGATATGCCAGGAGGCAGTAGCCATCTCCTCCTCTCCGCTGCTACGAAGACGTGCAGGAGTTCGTCAACGAATGCCTAGCGCTCCAGCAGTGGAAGACCGAGCTACAGAATGCTTACCCCGAGCAGGCCATCCCCTGGGATAAGAAGGCGCTTACCCCGGCTTATGCCGATGTAGAGCGTCTCCTCTACGAGCTTTGCCTCAATGGGTTTGGCTTCATCGTCGGGCTCAAGCACCCCTTCTACATGCACCTCATCGCCCGCCTTGTCGAGGAGGGTCTACCAAGGGGAAGTCGTCCGGGAGAAGGGCTATGTCATCGTCAATACCGATACCGATGTCCTGCTCTGGCAGTCCGTGCTCCTCGAATATAGTGAGTACATCCACCTGCCTGTCAAGTCATCTCAGCAGAACTTCCTCAAACAGCAGATCCAACAGGGAGCCAAGGCGACCTTCGTCTACGTCAACGATGCTGAGCTGCCTCAAGGGAATGGAAGAATCTCTCTCCCTTGCCATAAAGCGCCTAGAGGTGAAGCACCTCTATCTCCACGTGGAGACGCTCCAGCACTTCACCCCATGCAGCTATCGTCGATCCTGCAGCATATCAACCCCTTCATCATCGGACCCTTCTATAGGTTCATCCATACAGCACCGCCCGATGTTCCCACTGAAGGAGCGTACGGACTTCCTTCCCCGAGATGCAGGCTTCACGATCTTTGTGACGCAGGTCCTCCCCACCGCCCCTGTCTCTCCCAAGGGCGACGCCCCTCTACCGCTCCGATCCCAGTAGAGGGCTCCTTACCCCTGAGAATAGGGGTCGCCCTGATTCCTCGCCCTGCTCGGTGAGATCCTAGATGATCCGGACTCGTCAAAGCTTCTAGGGAGCGCATCGGTCGGATCTCTGGGCTCAGGTAGCTTGCCTAGTAGTCTAATTAGATTACCTTTTGCACTACAATTTGTTAGGGGATTTCCCCTGAGGTCCGGGAGGCCTTCCTCCGACACTATACGATCAAAGCATAGTATACATTAAATAATAGAAAGACGAATGGCTGTATCGATTAAGCAGACCTCCGAAGTACGCTGTCATCACCGTATCGGTGAGCGCAGCAGACTACCAACCCCAAAGTAGATAAGGCACTGAAGAACTACCAGAAGAACGCTTCTATCAGGCTTCCGTAAGGGACACGCTCCTCTGGGACTGATCGAAGCAGTTCGGTACCTCCACCAGGTCGACGGATCAACCGTGTTGTCGTCAACGCTCTCTTCGGCTATATCGACCAGAGAAGCTCCAGATCCTCAGCAGTCCCATCCCTGTAGAGAATGAGAAGGAATACGACTTCGCTACGACCGAAGACTTCGAATTCTCCCTACGACGTAGCTCTCGCTCCCAAGATCGAAGCTAAGCTGGATAAGAAGGACAAGCTCACCTACTACCGCATCGTCGCTACCAAGAAGATGGAGGACGAGCAGATCCAGCGCATGCTCGACAACGCCGGTAAGCAAGTCGAAGCTGACTCTGTCGCTGACAACGACGTAGTATACGGGCGCATGATCGAGCTCAGAACGGACAGCCCAAGGCTGGCGGTATCGAAAGCCGAGCAGGCTCTTATCCTGCCCTCGCTTCGCCAAGAATGAGGCTGAGAAGGCTAAGCTCATCGGTGCTAAGGTCGGTGATACGATCTCGCTCGAGCCCTTCGTCTCTGTGGTGGCGAAGCTCCTGAGATCGCATCGCTCCTGAATATCGAGAAGGAGGCAGTCCTGCTCTCGACGGGGTAGGGCTTCTCTATCAGATCCATAAGATCTCTCGCCGTGAGCCCGCAGAACTCAACGATGCCTTCTTCACGCGAAGCCTTCGGAGAAGCGAGTGACATCCGTAGCGAAGAAGCGCTGCGTCAGAACATTCAGGCTAGCTTCTCCGAGCAGTTCGCTGCAGAGCGACTCAAGTTCACCCATGACCTCCGTGCCTCCTCCTCAAGAAGGCTGGCAAGGTAGCCTATGATGAAGCTCCTCCTCAAGCGCTATCTTCATCGCTCGCAACAAGGACGTCAGGAGGAAGAGCTGACCGCGATCTGCCCAAGATCCTCGACGATATCACCTTCGATCGCATCAAGGCTCAGATCCTCCGAAGCAAACAACGTCAAGATCGAGGAGGAAGACCTCAACAAGTTCGCACTCATCATGGCGAAGAACCAGTTCGCTATGTACGGCATGACTAGCGTGCCCGATGAACTCCTAGAGAACTATGCTCAGAGCATGCTCAAGGACGAGCGTACTAAGGAGATCTCATCGACCGTGTCGCTGATAGCAAGCTCGCCTCTATCGCCAAGGACGCTATAAGCGTCGAGGAGAAGAGATCTCCCCAGAGGAGTTCAACGCCCTCATGGCAGACGGTGCCGAGGCTTAGTACACGCCCTCTTATCCGATGGTCTCTCCTCAGGGTCTTTAGCTCTGTGGAGAGACCTTCGTTTTGCTCCTGAGCTCGCCTAGGGCTCACGCTGTCCCCTCCTCGGAAGGGGACGATTCACCCACAAGAAACATAGACTAGCGATATGATCACGGTCAGCGATCTCTCTGTGCAGTTCGGCAAGCGCATCCTCTTCCAGGATGTCAATCTCAAGTTCACGCCGGGGAACTGCTACGGCATCATCGGTGCTAATGGGGCTGGTAAGTCCACCCTCCTACGCACGATCAGTGGTGCCCTGAGCCTACCCGTGGCTCGATCACTCTGGGTCCTGGTGAGCGCCTCTCGGTACTCAGCCAGGATCACCATGCCTTCGATACCTTCACCGTCATGGATACCGTCCTGATGGGGCACAGTGTCCTCTGGGCGATTATGGAGGAGAAGAATGCCCTCTATGCTAAGCCCGACTTCAACGATGAGGACGGTAATCGTGTCGCTGAGCTCGAGGACAAGTTCGCCGAGATGGAAGGCTGGAATGCTGAGAGCGATGCAGCGATGCTCCTCAGCGGTCTTGGTATCAAGGAAGACCTCCACTACAAGCTCATGAAGGAGCTTGGCGGTAAGGAGAAGGTGCGTGTCCTACTAGCTCAGTGCCCTCTACGGCAAAGCCTGACAACCTCCTCCTCGACGAGCCTACCAATGACCTCGACCTAGAGACCGTCACTTGGCTGGAGAACTATCTCTCCGAGTACGAGCAGACGGTGCTCGTCGTCAGCACGACCGTCACTTCCTCGACTCCGTCTGTACGCACACCGTAGACATTGACTTCGGTCGTGTCCAGCAGTTCGCCGGGAACTACAGCTTCTGGTACGAGTCAAGTCAGCTCGCTCTGCGCCAGCAACAGCAGCAGAACAAGAAGGCTGAGGAGAAGCGTAAGGAACTGGAGGAATTCATCCGTCGCTTCAGTGCCAACGTAGCTAAGAAAGCAAGCAGACCACCAGCCGAAAGAAGATGCTGGAGAAGCTCAATGTCGAAGAGATCAAAGGCCAGCAGTCGTCGCTATCCCGGGATCATCTTTACACCTGATCGTGACCCAGGGAACAAGATACTCGAGGTCAAGGGACTCACCGCTTATGCCGATGATGGTACCCTGCTCTTCCGTGATCTGAACTTCAATGTGAGAAGGACGATAAGATCGTCTTCATCAGCCGTGATCCACGTGCGATGACGGCACTCTTCCAGATCATCAACGGCGAAGAAGCCTGCAGAAGGTACCTACGAGTGGGGCAGACGATCACCGAAAGCTTCACCTACCTCTGGACAATACCGCCTTCTTCAATACGGACATGAACCTCGTCGAGTGGCTCTCGCAGTTCGCAGCAGATACCAATGAGGTCTCACCTCAAGGGCTTCCTCGGACGTATGCTCTTCTCCGGCGAAGAGATCCTGAAGAGTGCTTCCGTCCTCTGGGGGTGAGAAGATGCGCTGCATGATCTCCCCGTATGATGCTTAAGAACGCCAACACGCTTGTCCTCGATAGTCCGACGAACCACCTCGACCTGGAGTCGATCCAGGCCTTCAACAATACGCTGAAGACCTTCAAGGGTAATGTCCTCTTCACGAGCCATGACCACGAGTTCATTCAGACGGTGGCTAACCGCATCATCGAGCTGACGCCTGGGGTATCATCGACAAGATCATGGACTACGACGACTACATCGTCGATCCTACCGTCGCATGAGAGCTCAAGGCCAAGTACTACGGCGCTTAGTCGCCTCCCGATCTCAGGGCAGAGAATAGCCGTCCTGAGGCCGCATACGATTGACCCAGCAGGGACGCACTCTTTCACTGAGTGCGTCCCTCGCTATTTTTATGCCTCCATCGATAGGGGCAAAATGGGGTCTACGTGGTCGCAGATCGACCTACCGTAGGTCGTCTCGACGGCCCACAGTAGGTTTTTCGACGACCTACCGTAGGTCGGTTTTTTCAGGTCCTCAGGACGCTTGATCTTAGGGGGCGAGTATCTGTTCTACGCTGGGGGATAAGGCCTATTCATTCCCTCGTATAGAAGTCTGCGAAGGGCACCCCAAAATGCGAGCTAGAAAGCCCTATAATGAGGGGTGTTCACTGGAAATCTCTACCTTGGTAGACCCTTACTCATCTAAGGGCATGTTTCATTCACATAATTAAACACAACAACATGCTGAAAAACTTTCTGAAAAACAGCTCTGCTGGGCCTCTTCTCTGTAGCAGGTCTAGCCTCCTGCAACTCTGCTGCTACAAAGCTGAAGACTGATGCTCTTCGTCCTACGCTCTCGGAGGTGTCTATTTTACAGAGGCTACGGTGGTGTAGATGCTGTTGCTAGCCTCCTGAGCTCGGAGGGGTCTCCCAGATCGAGGGCTACAAGGGCTCTTCATCAATCCCTATGAGAACGAGGATCCTAGCAATATCACCTCTAACTTAGAGCGTGACTGAGGGATCACTGATGCTGCTGGTCTCAAGGCAAGATGGAGAGCCTAAAGACAGCTGCAAGTGAGCACAAGGCTTGGGACTTTGCTCGTGGTGTCATGATCGCCTGGTCGGGTCTGAGGGTCAGCTTCCTGACTCGTGAGGAAGCGGATGCGTATATCAAGTCCCTCGTACCGCTAGCTCAGGCTAAGTTCGCCGACTGGAATGCCTACTACAAGGACTTCATCGATGGACGTACCGCTTGGGATCCTCAGAACGAGTACGGCGGTAAGGACGAATTTGAGGCTGCCGTCAAGGACCTCCTAGAGAATCCACAATCCATCTATAAGGTGATCCCTCTGAAGTAACTGCTAAGGGCCGAGAAGGCTACCGCTAAGATCCCTCTCTCCGAGCCCCTAGCTAGAAGCCGTGGGGCGATACTCTCGATCGAGAGAGTATCGCCCCACGGCTGTTACTGCGGGAGTCCCTAGGCTCACTTTGAGGTCGTCCTCTGAGCCAGTAGGAGCTGGAGTTAGCTACCGAACTGATACGTACATAGCCATCTTCGCCCGAGATAGGATCGATCTGGTAGGGCGAATTGGACATGATCGACTGGAGGTACCAGTCGAAGGCGCAGTGCCCGAAGAGCCAAGCCAGATCCTTCTGGATGATCCGTGTCATGTGGAACTGATTTGCCTTGCCGATAGATCGAGGTGAAGTCTACATAGTAGCTTCCCCCATGAATCGTAGAACCAGTATTTGATCAAGAATTGTAGCGTGACCTTAGGCATCTCATCGTCGTACGGAGCCCCAGTGAGACATCGTTGCCGAAGGTGCCTGGATGAACGTCTCCTCCTGTGTCTGCTGGACCTGCAGGAAGAGGTTGTAGGCATCCTTGCCCATCTTCCCTCTTCGTAAGTGATCTGCGTAGACTGATGAGTCAGATCGTACGTGCATGGCGAAGAGGGTGAGGGTCTGCTTGCCATCGTTGGTCGTCACAGCGGTCTTATCGGAGTTGAGCTCGAGGGTACGTAGCGTGTCTGTACCGATGACCAGCGGGGTGAGCAGGCAAGACCCTTGTCGGTGAAGACGATGGGAAGTAAGCGATTCTGATCGTCGTAGCGTGCCCAGAGCTGGCGTGCATTCCCGAAGACAGAGAGCGCTACTCCTTCCTCCGAGCTGGAGGAGAGAGCGCCTAGCCTTGAGGGTCGCTTGGCTCTCGCTGATCTTCTCGAAGTAAGCCTGGGGTCTTCGTCGATGCGAAGGAGCGTCATGCGGTTCTTCGTACGTCCGCCACGAAGGGTGATTGTTCGCTTTGTCGGCGCTGACCTTCTCGATGACGAAGTCAAAGTCCCCGTTATAGGGCCTCGGGATACTCCACTGAGGGTTCGAATAGTGGTCAGAGCAGCATTGAACGTGTCGAATGTCAGGCGCACCCCACCGTTGTGTGAGAAGTGGTAGGGTCGAGCTATACTCGGTCTTGTAGACGGGCTTCTTCCCAAGCTCAGGGCTTCGGGTCGATGAGTACGGAGTCTATGACCTCCTTGTAATCCTCGGAGAAGATCTTGCTTCGCCCTTCGATGCGAACTTGACACAGAGGTTGTGCCCGCCGTACTCGCCCGGAGCTGGGACCAGTGTGAGTGCTAGCCATGTTCGCTCGAGCGAAGGAGCGACTCTATCGACTTGATCTCCTCGTTGATGTGGTCGTCGGATAGTTGCGGTCGTCGGGCATGTCCTCGTACCGCTCGGCGAGGGAGCCGAAGAGGACCACTGAGCCCGAGGGCCAGGATATGATAGTAGCGCATAGTTAGTATCCTTTAGGTATTGGGAGAAGTCCATACTGCGACCTTCGCAAGCCTCTTCTGAGCTTCAGCTCGGATCTTATCAAGGTCAGCCGAATATTCGGATCGGAGGTATTCCTTCATGATCGCCAGCTTCTTCTCGATGATCTCACGGCCGGTGAGGGTGGCTTCGCTGATTCTTCCCTTCAGCCTTCTTCATGAGCTCTTCCCACTCAGTATCGGGTAGAGGATGTAGAAGGCAAAGAGTTCGGCGAAGTCTTCGTCAGCATCGGTGCTGGCATAGTCACTGACAAGCCTGCGTAGTTCGAGCTCCGTCCCGTACGCCACCAGTAGGAGAAGGCATCCTGCTTCTGATACTCGAGCGAGGAGAGTTTGTCGAACTCTGGAGGGTAGGCTCGCTCCTCATGGAGCGTATGCGCCGACTCGTGGAAGAGCACGCTGACGTACGACTCACGCACAGTGACGATATATTTGAGTATTTAGCCTGTTGATGTTGTAGATCCAGATCATCCCTTGGGGAGCAGCTCCCTGCCATACGACGGTCGATCGCATAGCCCGAGGATCCGAAGAGATTGAGGTACTTCACCGTGTGGGTCTGTAGGTAGCCTTCAGGGTGGAGGCTTCGTAGACCTGGGAAGAATAGGTAGTCGATGAGGTTGAGGAACTCTAGAGCCTTATTCTCCATCACGGGCGCTAAGAGATAGCGACGGTCAGTGACCTTATCGTCGTAGCGGTAGCTGATGTCTACGTTGTACTTCGCAGCGAAGAGCTTCTTGCATGTATTGGTCAAGACGGGTCATCTCCGACACAGGCTGCATGTGTGAAGACCTGACGATGGGCCTTGACTGAATCAATGTCCGAGGAGCACCCCATGAGGCCACCCAGTGCTAGGGGTGGCAAGGGAATGAATAACTTCTTCATAGCTCGTAGTCAGATTATTTGGTAGGGTTTTGCACGATCTTCCCCTTGATCGCCTGGCTGGGAAGCTGGAGAGCTTGGCGTGGGTCACGTGCCGAGAGCGTGCTCTGTACGACATAGCGGTAGCCGTCATTCAGTCGGCGGTAGACGGGTATCCCGTAGCGCTTGATATCCTGCTATCTCAGCCCCTCATGCATGGTGAGGATACGACGACACTGCAGGAGGTGCTGGAGGAGTGCATTGGCATCACTGCTGGCGATAGTGAAGTGGGGGTTGAGCTCCTTGCGTATCGAGGCCTTCTCCTTACTATCTACAGCAAGGGCATTGTAGAAGGCGATGATCTCTGCCTTGGTGAGCTCTTCTCACGATCGTTCTTCTCCCCATCATTGAGGTAGTTCGTGGTGAAGAGATTGATGTCTTCGAGGGCAGAGTCATAGTTACTAGCACCCTGATGGATCTTCGCTTCGGCACGTACGAGGAGAGTCTCATCGGTGGTGAAGGGCGTCTCCATCGTCTGGATACTATTGCTCGGATAGGTGGATACTTCGGCTGTACGGTCTTATTGATATTCCCTTCGGTGTATATGAAGGGCTGGAACCAATAAGGGTCCTTACTTCCCCAGATGTTCTTAGCGAAGAGTGTCTCGGTGAGGGTCAACTCCTGCGACTGAGTGAAGCGGGTATTATAGTAGCTCGTCCTCCTGTGATCAGCCAAGGATAGTAGCTATGGGTCGAGAGGGTAAGTAGGTTCGCTGGATTAGCGATGTCGTAGTAGGCCAGAGCGAAGGCTGCGTCGGTGCGGGGGACGTTGTAGAAGGCCTTCCAGTTACGTAGCACCTGCGAGGGTTGGACCCCAGCACTTGTCGGCATGCTCGATAGCCTTGTCCCATTTCTGATAGTAGAGGTAGAAGCGTGCAGCGAAGGCATGACCTGAGGCAGCAGTGAAGTGGAACTTCTTGTATCTGTCGCTGTAGGGTGGAGTACTTCTCTAGTAGGGGAAGTCCAGCCTCGATATCTGCAGCTATCTGCTGGTAGGTCTCGGCGAGTGTGCCTCGAGAGTAGTTAGGAGTAGGTTCACGACACGCTCCTTGAGGTAGGGGTATTCCCTAGGTCTGAGCTACTGGTCTGTGGGTCGAAGGCAAGACAGAAGGCATTAGCCAGCTGGAAGTGACCCCAGGCTCGTGCCAGGAGGGCTTCACCCTCGGCAGCTCGATATCCTCACTAGCATCGCCTGTAGCCTTGATATCCCTCTAGGCTTCGTTGGCATGTGCGATGGCATAATAAGTCGTCTCCCAGATCTCATACGGAGCATCGTAGAGATTGTCCGAGTTCACGATCTTATCCCAGTAAGCAGCACCCTCGCAGAACTGGCTGGTGTAGGGATTGCTCGTACCATCATCCTGGATATTGTCCGAGGAGAGCTCCGTGAGGTAGCTGATGGAGCTGGTAGAGTAAGCGCTATTGAGTAGCTTCTGGATCTTGCTGGCGTTGTCTGGTTCGACGAGGTCCGAATAAGGGTTCTTGTCAAGGAACTTATTGCACGATGTCATCGAGAGGGCGAGGATGACACCTAGTCCGATGGATGTAAGTGGCTTCATTGTTCGTTCGTATTTCGATGACTAGATACCCACTGTGCAGGTGAAGATGATCGAGTGGGGGCTGTAGGCATAGGGTAGTGCTCCGTTGAGCTTCTTGTCTGAGTAGAATCAGGAAGAGGTTCGATGCCTGGAGCTTGAGATCCACTGAGCTAAGGAAGGTCTTAGCTAGGGCAGCCTTAGGTATGAGTAGCCCAGAGAGATGTCTCGCAGCTGGATGTAGTCACATCAGGGCGATACGTACATCGGAGTAGTTGTACAGTGCTGTAGGCACGGGAGAGGTTAGGGGTAGCTATTGCGCTGACCACTGGTGGGGATGGAGGGACGTTGGTACGCTCTTCGTCACCTGGAGCACGCCAGCGACGGTTGAACTCATGTCCCTAAGACTTGGTAGTCGTAATAGCTAGAGCTGAACTGCGTGGGAGGCGCTTGACGCTCCCGAAGGAGTAGAGCACGTAGACACTTAGCGAGAAGTTCTTCCAGCGGAAGCTGTTGTTCAGACCTCCCTGGTCGGTAGGCTGGAGGTGCCGAGTACTTGAGGTAGTCGAGGTTCTCCGTAGCGCTGAAGTTGATATTATCCCGCTCGATGGATCCATCATAGTTGTAGAAGAGGGGAAACCTTCCTTCGACAGCTTGTAGAAAGGGATAGAGAAGATCGAGGGCAAGGATAGCCTCACGAGCTGCTCCGCCCGATGAGCTGACCAGGGTCGATACGTCGGGATGCGAATTGAGCTTGGTGACCTTATTCGTATTACGTGAGTAGGAAAGGTCGTCGTCCAGGAGAAGAGCTTGCTCTGGATGTTCTGCGTCGTTGGGAGAGCTCTACGCCCTTCGCTTCCATGGAGGCTACGTTACCATAGGGCTTGAAGAAGCCTCCCGTCCCTGGTTGTAAGCGACATCGACGAGATCTCTACCCTGGCGGGAGAAGAGGTTGAGCGAGGCGCTTATCCGTTCGTTCCACAGACCGAAGTTGAGGTTCCAGTTCAGCTCATACATCTTCTCATAAGTCAAGTCATGGTTGGCTGGCTCACTGAGGTAGAGTCCGGGCTCGATCAGGTCATTGGGGCGGAAGGGTAGGAAGGGCTTGATACGCTGATAGGAGTTGTAGACGAAGGGGAGTGTCCCTGTCATCCCGTAGGAGATCTTGGTAGAGAGCGAAGAGAGGGGTGATAGGTTAGGGAAGAAAAGCTTCGCTAGTTACGTCCCAACCTAGGGCTACATTCCACGTGGGGATCCAGCGTACTAGGCGAGACTTACCGAAGCGGTTGGTCCCTTCGTAGCGGAGCGATCCGTCGAAGGAGTAGCGTCCGAGAGCTGTGGAAGCATTGCCGAGGAAGGCTACGTTGCGGTCGATCGTCGTCTTGCAGGGTATAGTACTTACGGTTCCTTCGTGGAGCCACTTGAAGAGGAGGGGATCGAAGGTGCTGAGTTCACCTATCTCAAGTTTACCCCATATTCATCGTGCCAACCGCTCTCTCTCGAGGTAGTCGAAGAGGTCCATCCCTCCGACGAGCGTCAGGGCGTGCTTCCCATCGGCGAAGGTATCGGTATAGGTGGTACGGGCTTGTAAGTCAAAGCGCCGTGAGGAGAAGTCCTGTATGGTGCGATAGCCACCATGAGGCATGACTACCTTGGGGACAGCGTGAGACGTCATCAGCAGGCTTGTATAGGTAGCTATTGCGGTCTCGGATGAGACGCTTGTTCATGGCACGGAAGCGCTCCGACACGTTGGACTTCTCTGTGGATGAATTCGGAGATCTGTCCGTAGTACTGGATCGACCCAAGGAGTGAGGCGTTGAACTTCTGTGAGGGGCGATAGGCGATCGAGGCTTGTAGGCGGAGGTTGATCGCATCGTCGTCCTGATAGTTCTGCTTCATCTCTTCCTTGAGGTTGAGGGGAGCGAACTCGTAGAGGTAGTATTGATCGGGTCTAGTGTGCGGGAGAAGGTGCTGGCAGAGGTCAGCGAATTGAAGTCTCCTCCGTCATGGCTCTGGGAGTAGGATGCACTGACGATCGAGCCGAAGGTCCAATAGCGGTGGGGCCAGAGGATGCATTGAGATTGAAGTAGGTATTCTCTGACTGGACCTCAGCCCACCCTGGGTCGATGGTAGCACCGAGGGAGGCGTGAAGTTCGATACCTGTGTCCTGAGGCCAGCGATACGGTGTGCTGGTGGCGGATGCTGTTCTGGAAGAGCTCTGAGACCAGTCGGTATTCCTTCGCTCAGCAGCTGCTAGGTAGCGGGTCTGTCCTCGAGGGTATTGTCTTGATAGTAGTGCTTGTTCTTGTACTTGATCGCATTGCATACATCAGCCCGTACACCCGTAGCGTGTCTGATAGAGCACTGTCTCGGGGCTCAAGCTACCGCCCTGCTCCAGCTCCTGAGCACCGACATCTGGTCCTGAGAGTTGAGGATGTTGAACTCTCTAGAGGAGGGATGAGTCGGTAGGGTGAGCTGTGTGGTGTAGGGTGAAGCGATTGATCCCTGGCCTGCGTGACGTGTGCGGACGGAGATCACACCCCTGTAGCTTGGTTGACCGTAGAGTGCCGTGGCTGAAGCGTCGGTGATCACGGTGAAGCTCTCGATATCTCGCTCTGAGAGCCTGGGCAGGGCTGCTGCGATGAGTCGCTTAGCGTCGGGGAGGCTAGGTCGGCGGTGTTGAAGTCTTTGTCCTGCTTGTAGACGACTCCGTCGATGACCCAGAGCGGGTAGTACTTGGTCTGGATGGAGGTCGTCTGACGCATCGTCGTCACCGCTGCACCCTTCTGAGTCTCCTCGGCATCCTCGAGGGTGATGGTCATCGGATCTCGGGAGACTGCTACCTCGAGGGTCTTCTTGCCGGTGAGGAGAAGATGAGGTGGACTGCTCTGCTGCTTGGAGGAGAATCACCTTCTGCGTCTGTCGTCGTGTGCTTAGAGTGGTCGACCTTGTCTGTGACAGATACCTTGGCCAGAGGGGGTGCCTCTAGAGTCGAGTACCTTGCCCTGGACAAGCGATCGTCTGAGCACAAATGGCTGTCGCTGAGCTGACCACAAGGATCAAGCCCAAGATTAGGTTCCATAGTCTAGTTACCATAATCAATAGCTACGTTTGTATGTTGGTGTTAGCTTGCTCCCCTGTCTCTCGGAAAGGTTAGAAACAAGGGTTGCAGAAACAAATTTAGTAAAAAGGGAATATGGGTGTTACGAAAAGTAAGGAAGCGTATATAATATATTTTTAAAGAAAGAACGCTTCATCGCCACTTTTATTATTAAGTAGAAGAGGCGGGAATTTCGGCAGTCAAAGGTATGGAGAGTCTCGGTGAAAGGTAGGGGAACAGGGGTGCTCTTGGCTTAATCCTACAGAGAGGGGCTGAACGAGACCTACAGTAGGTCGTCGATGCGACCTACTGTGGGTCGTGACGACCCACAGTAGGTTTTCGGCGACCTACCGTGCATCCCTTTTGGACCTCTAGAGGTCGCTTGTAGAGCGGAAGTAAAACGCCCCTCCAGCATGTGGTAGCTGGAGGGGCGATGTCGTGCTTGTCTGAGGCTGTAGGCTCAGTGCTAAGAGAGGATCTTCGTCCTGTCGGCGGGTAAGCTGTAGCGTCGAAGGTGGGGAGGCTGGGGTAGAAGCCATCGGGGTAGTCCTCGGCTCGCCTGCTGATGTATCCGAGCGTGGGTAGCTACGATCTCGGTGACGAGGGGTGCTCGTGACTGAGCGGTCTACCTCCCGTACATACTCGATACGACCTGCTATGAGAGGATAGAGCCTTCAGTCGCCTGCTCTAGAGCATACCGTGCTACCACGAGCTACGATCCGGTGCCAGAGTCGCTGGGTGTAGTTTTGACCCCCTTCTCGCCCTGTGACCTGCTCCTCAGTCTTGAGGCGAAGATGTACCTCGGGGAAGTCGAGGGCGAGGTAATGGATGGTCGGCCCTCAGTGACTTCTGCCCGTAGCATGACTTGGTTGGTAGGCGGTAGCTGTGCCATCGGGCTTAGCGATTCAATACCTTGTTCTTGGCGATGACAGCCACGTAGTCCTTGAGGTGGTTAGGGTCCAGTAGGGCTGTATCTACGAAGTCTCCCGCTCGAAGGCTTGGCTAGCCAGTGGGATCATAGCTGAGGCTTGAGGGGCGAAGCCTTCGTCCCAGACTTCAGTAGCTCGACTGAGGCCAGAGGCCACGGGTCTTCGTCGCTCCATTGCCGACGAGGATAGGGGTGTGGAGCGTCTTCGAAGAGGGATGCTCTCCGTCTCAGCACGGTAGCATAGTCCTCAGAGAGACGCTTCCTTGACGGTCGAAGCGGGCTGCATAGACCTCCATACGACGGGCGTCCAGCAGAGGGAAGATCGTAGCGTCCTGCCCCTCGGGAAGGGCGCTGATGGCCCTGATGAGCTAGGAGCTCCAGTGTATCGATAGCTAGGAGTGGGATCTGGTAGCCAAGGCAGAGACCCTTGGGCAAGGGAAGCTCCTGATGCGAAGGCCTCGTATAGCTCCCTGGGCCGGCACTCACGGCGATGGCGGAGAGCTGGTGTCCCTCGGCCTAGCCCAGCGGATAAGTTCGTCGACCATGAGGCAGCGGCGCGTGCCCCTTCAGGGGCTTCGATGGATCGGTGGCCAAGACTTTCTGCTCACGACCCAGCGCAGCACTGCACATCGTCGTAGAGGTCTCTATACAAAGGATCATGATAGGGATGATTAAGGGGGTAGCGTGTTAGTCGATGACGAGCTCTACGGGGCAGTGGTCGGAGCCATAGATCTCGGTGTGGATCTTAGCCGAGGTGAGTCGGGGTACAAGCCTCTCTGAGGTGACGAAGTAGTCGATACGCCAGCCGGAGTTATGCTCACGAGCCTTGAAGCGGTACGACCACCAGGAGTAGATGTCCCGCTGATCAGGGTAGAAGTGACGGAAGGTATCTACGAAACCTGCATCGAGGAGCTCTTTGAAACTTCCCACGCTCTTCGTCGGTGAAGCCAGCGTTCTTGCGGGTTAGACTTGGGGTTCTTCAGGGTCTATCTCCTTGTGGGCGACATTGAGGTCACCGCAGACGATCACAGGCTTCTTCTTGTCCAGCTCCCCTAGGTATGCTCTGAAGGCATCTTCCCAGGTGACACGATACCCGAGACGGCGGAGGTCGTCCTGGGAGTTAGAGTACGTAGACGGTGACGAGATAGAGTCAGGGTACTCCAGCGTGATGACTCGTCCCTCGGTGTCATGCTCAGGGATGTCGATGCCGTAGGCTACAGAGAGGGGCTCGTGACGCGTGTAGATCGCCGTGCCCGAATACCCTTTCTTCTCGGCAAAGTTCCAGTAGGAGGTGTGGGTCAGGGGAGTTCTGCATCGAGCTGGCCGGCCTGCATCTTAGTCTCTGCAGGCAGACGAAGTCAGCATCTAGTTCATAATGATATCGGGGAAGCCTTTTTACCAAAGACGGCACGTAGGCCGTTGACGTTCCAGGAGATGAATTTCATTCGTTGTTGTCTGATCTTATTGCTTGTAGTGGGTGGGGTCTTCGATCCCTGCTTCTGCATCGCCTCACGACGCTCGATGCAGGTAGCACACGAGCCACACTGGAGGTCACCACCCTCGTAGCAACTCCAGGTCTCAGCGTAGTTGATACCTAGGAGCTTGCCGTGGCGAGCGATGTCTCCTTTAGATATATCGGTATAGGGAGCAGTGACTTGACGGCATTGCTTGTCCCCTGCAGTGATGGCCTCATGCATCGGGCGGATGAAGGAGGCACGACAGTCAGGGATAGATAGCGTGGTCCCCGAAGTGATTGGCTAGATAGACCTTCGTGAGTCCTCGACTCTCAGCGAGCCCGGCGGCGATGGAGAGCATGATCCCATTGCGGAAGGGGACGACGGTCGCCGCCATGTTCTCCTCGTCGTAGCTCCCCTTGGGGATAGTCCTCCCCTCCAGCAGAGCACTGCAGTACTGCCCGATGAAGGAGAGTGGGATGGTGAGGTGCTCGATGCCTCAGACGCTCGCAGTGAAGGCGAGCGTAGGGGAGCTCCCGTGCATTGTGCTTCGAGCCGTGAGTCGAAGGACACCGCCAGCGCTAGGCTATCTTGGTACTCGTAGAGGAGGGTGACACTATCCATCCCCTGAGAGGGACGATGAGGCTGTCTTTAGTCGTCATAAGCGGGCTATAGGGAAGAAGCTCAGGATGATCTGAGCAGAGATGATACGGACGAACATACCCACAGGGTACACGATCGCATAGGCCACCGAGCTGGAGCGAGACTCGTTGATGGACATGGCGTAGTCTAGGGCCATGGAGTTGGCCATCACGCCACAGAGCATCCTGACGGTCTCGGCGTGGGTCTTCTTGTAGCCGAAGAGCGAGATGAGCCCACGATCATCGTCGGCAGGACGGTGATGAGGAAGCCAAGACCGATCCAGAGGAGGCCATCGCCATGGATGATCATCTCGAAGAAGTGGGGAGCCACTAGCTGGTGCCAAGACCGGCGAGGTAGAGGATGATCCCCAGTTGCTTGATTAGCTGTGTGGCGCTATTAATCATATAGGTGGCGATGCGGAAGCGAGCTCCGAAGGCGCCTATGAGTATACCTATGATGATCGGGCGCCAGCGAGACCAAGCTTGATGGGCATACTGAGCCCCGGGATCGTCAGCGGGATCGACCCGATGATACAACCCATAGCCAGACCGAGGAAGAAGCTGAAGAGCTTCGGCTTGTCCAGCGTGTTGATCGAGTCCCGAGGAACTTCGCTGCACGCTCGACCTCCTGTGCTTCTCCGACGACGGAGAGCCGATCGCCCAGCTGGAGGTAGAGGTCGGGAGTCGCTAGGATCTCGATGCCTGCTCGGTCGATGCGGGTGATATTGATCCGTACTGATTGCGCAGGCGCAGGGGCTCCGAGCTTAGCGCCGTTGACCTTGGAGTTGGTGATGATCAGTCGCTTGCTGATGAGTTGGGAGTCGATGGCGTCCCAGTCGATGTCAGGGCGGTTCCAGTCTCGGCTCTCGGCTCGCTTCCCAAAGAATGCCTCCATCTCCCTAAGTCTTCGGGATGGATGAGTACCAGAGGTGATCCTTCGGTGAGCACCGTCTGCGAGGAGGGGATGATGAGGTTGTCTCCCGCCAGATACGGGAGATGATGAAGTGCTTGTCCTCTAGGCGTACGGCCTCGAGGATGGTCTTGCTGAAGAGGACGCTATTAGTCAGCTCCAGCTCCGTGATATAGGTATTGCTGGCGGACTTATCCTCGGTAGGTTTGTTCGGCGTGGGTCAACGAGGTTGAGGGCTATAATGGCTAAGATCATCCCGACGACACCGAGCGGGTAGGGTGAGGGCACAGCCAGTGCTAGGTCGGCGATCTCACGGGCACCACTGCAGCCGAGGATGTCCTGCATCGTGCTCTGTACGGCTGCGAGCATGGGGTATTAGTCACAGCCCAGACATGATACCCAGTAGGGTTCGGCACGGAGATACCGCAGACCAGGTGGAGGATGACCACGAGGATGAGCCCTGATAGCGATGACCAGAAGCCCGAGCATATTGTACAGGATCCCTTGACTCTTGAGTGAGGGGAAGAAGGAGGACCTACTTCGACCCTCGAGGGCGTAGACGAAGAGCGACAGACCGATGGTCTGGGCAAAGCTATTCATCTCAGGGTGGACACGGACACCGGGAAGTGCGCTGCTAAGATCCCGACGAAGAAAAACGAAGGTGATCCCCAGGGAGAGCTTGCCGACCCGAAGCTTCCTAGGGATAGCCCTAGGGCCGAGACGAGGTGAAAGCCAGACGAGGGTCTCCAGCACCGACGGGGTGACGAAGACGTCTCGTAGCCACGTATTTATTGCCTCCATTGATTATAGTGAATGATTGGTCTGCAAGAAGCGTAAAAGGCTTTGCCTCGGCAAAAAGTACCACTTTTTGTTGCGATTTGTTAAGTTCAGGAAGGGGGACTTGAGGGTGAGGCTTCCCTATCTCCTTCGTCCCTAATAATATGAAGGAGTGTCTTCCCTGTCGTGAGCCTCCATAGCCTTCTGGGATCACCGCTTCTCAAGAGCTTAGAGATAGGCTTGTCGAGGACGAACTAGAGGGAAGGTCAATGAGTCTCGGTGGAGAGCACCTTCGGGTAAGGTGTCTCGAGCTATACTGCCCGCTCATCTGACCTGCTATTTTTATTCCTCGGGAGGCCTACTGTTGCCTCTTGGGGTGGTACTACTGCTTCCTCCTTGGTGGCGCTACTGCTTCCTCTTAGCCTAATTTCACTCCGTTCCTTCCCCGACGAGCGCCAAGACATGGCCTATTCCCCGCTATCTACGCCCGAGAAGGAGTAGGCGAGAGCTCCTCGGCTAGCGCTCCTCAGCTGACGGCAGGCTCCGCAGGCTGAACAAGTCAGACAATTTGTGTATTTTAGCGGTATATTGTACCCTGTGTACATACCCCCGTAGTGTCGAATCAATGACAGAGCTTAAGTCCAAGTCTAGAGATCGCGTTCGTGCAGCTCTCTCCGCCCTCAGAAGCCTTCGCAGGCGACATCCGTCCCTGCGCTACATCATCACTGGTGTGCTGGCTTTTGTGCTGATCTTCCTCGTCGGAATAGCAACCTCTTCAACTACCTGAGGAACGAGCGACGTAAGGCCTTCATACAAAGTGAATACAATCGCTATCGCCCTCAGTACGAAGCCGACAGCGCCCGTCTAAGCGATATCCGAGACAACCGAGCATATCGAGCGTATCGCTCATGAGCAGTACTATATGCATATCCCTGTGAGAGGCTTCGTCCTAGCTCCCGGATAGTCTTGACCCCTCGAAATAGAGTAGACCGAATTATGAACAAGCAGTACAAGTACCTCTATATCGTCAGCGTCCTCCTCCTGCTGAGTGGGGCAGCGCTAGCCGTGATCGATCATTCCGTCTTCGATATCATCTATGGCTTAGGTGCCTTTGGCTATACTACGTACCACCCACTGACGCCTACGATGAGCTCACGGGGACGCTTCGCCGAGCCGTGCATAGGGTGTCTTCTCGGGACTTCTTCCTGATCCTCGGCTGTAGCTCGCTTCGATACGTTTGCTACCTTTGGTCAAGGTCTGCGGCTGAGTCTTCCTGGCTCTAGGGGCTCATCCATATGATCTCACGGGAATGTACTCTCTATCGACGAACGAAAGAAACAATGAAATCTAACCCTATAGCACCTGAAGGCAAGATCCGATCGGAACGCCTGACGGTACCGGGGGCAAGACTCTCCTTCGGCTCTACGTCGATAGTGCAGAGCCGACGACCCTGCTTCCTTCCTCATCAAAGCCCTTCCGACAAGAGCCGAACTACCATCAAAGCAGCTCCACATGACCGCTTCATCTCGATCGGTCTAGAGGCTACGACCCAGTTCGACGCCCCGCTCAAGGCTGGGGACGAAGTGAATATACATCCAGCGCCTCTCCCGAAGAAGTTCACCCATAAAGGTATCGAGATCCTCTATCAGGATGAATACCTCATCGTCATCCTGATGCGGGTCTGCCTACCGTGCCAGTGGTGAGGAGAAGGACAAGACGGCCCGTCTGCTCTCGGACCACCAGAAGAGCTTCAACCTCGTGCTAAGGTCTACCACATCAATCGCCTTGATAAGGATAGTGCGGCTTTGTAGTCTTTTGCCAAGAGTCGCGACTTGCAGTGCGAGCTGAGCGACCATTGACCTCGCTACGTGAGAGGCCAGCACTTCGCTGCCGTCCTCGAGGGTCACCCCAGACAGACAACGGTATCCTCCTGCCCTCTCTGAGCTAGATCCAAAGAAGGACCGAGGGGCGAAGAAGGGGAAGACCACCGGCGCCAAGCCCAGCTGCAGAAGATGAGCGTACGGCGGGGCGAGCCGAGTGGCATACTCTGGTGAGCAGGCCTAGCCGTGCTTGATCTCGGTAGCGCTCCCTGACGGGGCGCAACAATCGCCTACGTCGACAGTTCGCACAGCCCGCCTGCCAGATAGCAGGGGACTGGCGATGGCTCTACGGAGAAGGAGCTCGGGCGAGTAGCGCTCGAGGGGACGCATCTGAGCTTTGTCCACCCTGCAGACGGGCAAGCTCCTTTGAGTTCCGTCGCCGATACCTCCACTCTTCCGGAAGCTCGTCAAGGCCCCAAGTCGCAACTAAAAATCCTAAGAAAAACAGTGAGAAAATAGACCCACTAGTTAATCGTGAAGTATAATGACCACACAACAGAAACTGAAAAAGGGAGCACATGCCCCGCACACCGGCCTTACTCAGCCATGCGAAGCATCTTCTTCCACCCTAGGCCTTCTCTCTCTACGGTAGGCCTCAGCGCACAGATAGTACGTGATGCCGTCAGCTGGACTCGCTCCGTGGAGGATAAGTCCCCTACAGAGAAGGTCCTCGTCTTCACTGCGCAGGTCAAGGGGGAATGGCACCTCTACGGTACCGATCTCCTAAGGGCGGACCTGCACCTGCACACCTCCTCGTCGACAAGATCTCTGATGCCGAACTCGTCGGAGGCCCAGTCGCTAGCAGAGCCCATACAGAAGTTCGACCCGAACTTCGAGATGACGCTTCGCTTCTATAGCGGGAAGGTATCCTTCCGTCAGAAGATCCGCATCACTGACCCTAAGAAGTTCGCCCTCTCGGGAGCTGTACTTATATGGTCTGCAATGACGAGCAGTGCCTGCCCCTCGACGAACTTCTCGAGATTCACCATCCAACCCAAGGAGCTAGGTGCTGGGAGTCCGTGCCTGCAGCGCAGACCACCACTGAGACCGCTGAGACCCTGCAGGCACTCCGCCCTGGGGAGGCTCAGCCCTCCGATAGTCTCCCTGCAGTAGCTGAAGCCACTTTTCATGAGCGTAGCGACTGACCCGCACAGACCGCTGTCTCTGACCTCTGGGCACCTGTGATCCCAGAGCTAAAGGCCTACGGCGACAAGGCGTCAACCCAGCTGATCGGATCGCTATGGATGCTGCTATTAGAGGGTTCCTCGGAGGGCTCGTGGCTCTAGTCACCCCTGCGTCTGGCCGATGATCCCGATGACGGTGAGCTTCTTCCTCAAGCGTACCTCCGACAGGAAGAAGAGTATCCGTGATGCCCTGATCTACGGGGTTGGGTGATCATCAGTCATCTACGTCTCTCTCGGCTGATCGTCTCTGCGATCTTCGGACCAGCGACACTGAATGACCTAGCCACGAATGCCTACTTCAACGTAGCCTTCTTCCTGCTCCTGGTCATCTTTCATCTCCTCTTCTCGAGCTCTGAACTTGTCCTCCCTCCTCGTGGACGACGAAGATGGACCAGAAGGCCGACTCTGCCTCGGGCTTCATCAGCATCTTCTTCATGGCCTTTACCAGCCTTAGTCTCCTCTCTTGCACGGGTCCCATCATCGGCACGCTCCCTAGTACAGGCTGCGACTTCCCATGATCCTGGCCCAGCAGTAGGGATGCTTGGCTTTGCCCTAGCGCTCGCCCTGCTCTTCACGCTCTTCGCCATCTTCCCCAACCTACTGCAGTCGATGCTCAAGAGCGATGGATGAACTCCGTCAAGGTAGTGCTCGCCTTCATTGAGCTAGCCCTCGCCCTGAAGTTCCTCTCTATCGCTGACCTAGCGTATGGCTGGCGTATCCTCGACCGTGAGGTCTCTCCTCTCCCTGATCGTCATCTTCATCCTCCTGGGGCTATACCTGCTGGGTGAGATCCGCTTCCTACGACAGCCCTCTCAGGAGAAGACGCTCATCCCTGCGCTCTTCCTAGCGATCGTGTCCTTCCCTTCGCCGTCTCACAGATGCCGGGCCTCGTCGGTGCCCCCCTGAGAGCTATCAGTGCTTTCGCTCCTCCCTCTTCGCACGCAGGATCCAAACTCTACAACGGGGAAGTGCATGCTAAGTTCGACGACTACGACGCCGGTATGGCTCTAGCTCGTCAGGTAGGCAAAGCCCAGTAGTCGGACTTCTCGGCTATGGCTGCGTCAACTGCCGTAAGATGGAGGCCTCCGTCTGACAGACCCGAATGTCAAGAGCCTTCTAGTGAATGACTACGTCCTGATCACCCTCATGGTCGACGAGAAGACACCACTGAAGGAGCCCTATCGAAGTCCAGGAGAACGGCGAGACAGTCAAGCTTCGTACGGTAGGGGACAAGTGGAGCTGGCTTCCAGCGTATGGTTCGGTGCCAACGCCCAGCTCCTTCTATGTACTCCTCGACCATGAGGGTAAGCCCTCGGCCCTTCGAGAGCTTACTGACGAGGATGTACCCGTCTATATCAAGTTCCTCAAGGCAGGCTTGAGCGAATTTCGAGCAGCGTAAGTAATCTCACCACGTACCTTCTACTCTATATAGGGCACAGCATAGTCGAGAGGAGAAGCTGAGCGGCCTTTGGGCGCCTCCTGATGTCAGTGGACCGCCTCCGCCCGAGTGCCCTGGGATCGGGAGCAGACGACAGAGAGTCCCGCACCAATACCATCGAGGAAGTCTATGAGCTCTCCGATGCTATCCTCCTCGAGCACCTGAGGAGATCAAGAAGGAGCTGGGGATGTACTCTCCATATCGTCTCTATAGCAAGATCGGAGAGGAACAGGGGTCCTTCGATGTCGCCGATGTCGCCAATGCTCTGTGTGACAAGCTGATCTTCCGCCATCCCCATGTCTACGGCGAGACTGAAGCCTCTCACCTCGAGGACCGTCATAGAGCGCTGGGAGGAATGAAGCAGAAGGAGAAGAACGGCACAAGACCGTGCTCTCTGGCGTCCCTCCTCCCTGCCTGCCCTGATCAAGGCCTACCGCATCCAGGACAAGGCTAGAGGGTCAGGCTTCCGACTGGCAGCACCCAGAGGATGTCTGGTCGAAGGTCGAGGAAGAGCTCTCCGAGCTCCGTGGTGCCATCACCTCAGGCTCAGTAGAGGATCAGAGGCGGAGTTCGGTGACTTCCCTTCAGTATCATCAATGTAGCTCGTGGGCACAAGGTCAACCCCGATAATGCCCTCGAGCGTACCAACACTAAGTTTATCCGTCGCTTGGCTACATCGAAGCTCAGGGCGAAGGAGGAGGGGCGTACGCTCAAGGAACTCTCGTTAGAGGAGATGGATGCACCTGGGAGATGAGGCCAAGAAGCTTGAAGCTAAGCCTCAGTGCTCGGCTCACGCTCCAGTCCATCCTCCCACCCATCCCCACCAGCTTCTCACTGGGCCTACTGGGTCCTATTTGCCCTGACCTCTAGAGGCTGATAGGGCTAGTAGGCTCACTGCTTCATCCATCTAGATGCTCATGTCTCACCCAGACTCACCCATCTCGACTCCTCCTCCTGCAAAGGATGGCTCCGCCCAGCCTGGGCAGATCACATGGATGCTGGAGCACCCAGAGGAGCGCAGAGCCATGGGGCAGAAGGGTAGGGAACGTATAGCACGAGACTTCAGCCCTGAGAGCTACTTGCTCTTCGCCGAGCTCTTTCGCCTCTCTCGCTCGGCAGCACAAGTTCTGGGGTTTTATTAGGGCACTCCTATCCCCTTGACAGGCTACATCCCAGGTAAAGACTAGGTTAAGCCTCGGGGCACTCTCGGTAGTGAGATCCTGAGTATCTGGCAGTCTAGCCCTGACTCACCTGCTAGCCTCAGCTCCGAGCATGCACCACATAGACTTTACTTTCTTCTCGTCTCATGCCTCCCGTGGGGCTTTGCTTGAGTGAGCGGAGCAGAGAGACGGGTACGACGACCTATTTACTCAATGATAAATATGACCACCTATACCGAGGCCCATGGTGCCTCAGTAGTGCGCTTTGCGGATATCGAGATACCTGCCATGAGATCCCTGGGTTTGCCTCCCTGCCTCTAGAGCGGAAGCTATTCATCTATCACCTCAGTGAAGCGGCTCTGCAGGACGGACACTGATCAGAATGGCCGCCACGGCTCAGGCTCACGAGCCTTCTTCGAGGATCTACTTGACCTACTCGGGAGACAGAGCTTCGAAGCCTTCCAGGCACTCGAGACGCATCTCTTCCGTCTCTGGTTCTCATCGGTATCCATCACCACTATGGCTCGGAGAAGCTTCGAGCCTCTCCCTGAGCCTACCTCCCAGAGGCTCCCCAGCCGAGGTACAGCGGAAGGCCAGCTTTCCGCTATCGTGGGCAAGAGCTGGAAGAACTGCTTCAGCTGATCTGACTCAGGTCGCCCCTCGCCGTACCGTGCAGAGTGGCGATGAAGATCCAGTGCAGGCTTCGTCGATGAACTTCTATGCTCTGGGGTGACACGGGCGGAAGCAGGCTATGCTCACGCCCTGTACGAAGATCTCTCCGAGGCAGAGCGTCAGCCCCCCTCGCTCGGGCTGAATAGTCGCCCTTGGGAAGAATGAGGATGGTGAGCTCTCACGAAGAGGTCTACAAGCAGGCTCTATGGTGAAGCCCTCACACGTATCATCGCTTCACTGAAGTCGGCCGCCGCTCATGCCGAGACAGATGAGCAGCGACGTACGATATCTCCCTCATCGACTACTACAAGACGGGGGATCTGGACAAGTATAATGACTACTGCATCTCTTGGGTAGAGGATACGAAGCCGGAGGTAGACTTCATCAATGGCTTCACCGAGGTCTACACCGATCCACTAGGCACGAAGGGGATGTGGAGAGCTCGTGCATGTCCGTGACCACGAAGCTAGTCAGGACTGAGAAGATATGCTCCGGAGGCCAAGTGGTTCGAGGATCAGTGCTCCCGTCGATCCATCGCTTCAAGAAGGAGGAGCCACGAGGCGTCTCTGCTACAGTCGTCTCGGTAGCTATGCTCGCGGAGACTCATACCGCTACTCCCATAGGTATCAACCTCCCGAACGCAGACTGGATACGTGCTCACGCATGGCTCTAAGTCGGCGACGATCGACAACATTCATCGGGCCTACCATATCGCCTCGCAACACAGCGGATGGACGAGGCCTTGTCCCCTGACCCTCGGTGCGCGCTCCTCGAGAACATATGGCGAGGTCACGGAGCATCTCCATACCGACCTACACGAATGTCTCAGGCATGGCTCGGGGAAGCTCCTCCCAGGTGTTCGGCGGGAAGCCCTTGGGGCTTATCATTCGACCTCAGAGTAGCTACGAGCCGACCCTTCGCTCTCTACTACTATGGCGGATGAGTATCTCGTCGAGCTGGGGCTACCACCCGATCGGGAGGCGCGCAGGCATGGTTACTACCGCTACCTACTCAATGGTCTAGTCACGCAGCTCGTGCGTATCCGTCCGGGACACGTGCTGGAGGAGGCACTATGCGCAATCGGGCGCTCATCGCTCGCTACGTGCTGGAGAAGGAGTGCACTCGGTGCTCTGAGCCAGGGGCCTAGAGCTGATCATCCATGACTACGAGGCTCTCCGTCCGATCCCCGCCGGACTCCTCTCCGAGCGTACAGCGTATCAAGAGCGAAGGGACCAGGGGGCAGGTCGTGCCTCGTCGACAGCTATCGATCGAGATCGACCCGAAGCTTCATGAAGAAGTCCCAGCCCGCTACGAGCAACTCCATATCGCTCCTGCAAGGGCTTCGTGAACCGCAGAGCTCGAGCTGGTCTATGATGAAGCGGGCGGTATCACCGATGTTCGCTGCCGGACTACACCGAAGTGCTACGCCGAGCAGATGCTCCGCTATAGCCGGGAGTATGCTACCTGCCTCTCGATCCTGTGACGGCAGAGGAGCTGTCACCCCTATGCCCTCTGAGCAGGCACTCCGCAGCTAAAGAGCTAAGGACTCAGCTACGTCGAGTGATGGATGGGCAGGTAGCTTCGTCCATGCGGGACAAGGGCGCACTACGGGATCAACTCTCGGTCTGACACTCGACTATATCCTGCGTCTAGCGGAGAAGCAGCCAAGCGTGCGCGGAGCTAGCTACCTACCTTCTCTCCCGTGATGTGCGGGAGCTCAAGCTGATCGGTCAGCTCATCTATCCTGCCGAGGCAGTGACATGCACGAAGTGGCTACTGAGCTAGCTCGCTCCTCGTTCGCTAACCCCGAACTGAGGGACTACCTCGCTAAGCACCTCTTCGACCGCACGCCCTCTGCTCCCTACTGGGCACTGGACTGGATCTTCACGGATGCCGATCAGCGCTGGGAGGATGTCCTGCCTGTAGCCTTCACCGTCCTAGCCCGATGGTTCTCCCGAGGCTTCGTGCTGGAGACAAAGGCTTGGGCGACTGAGCTCCTTCAGGGAGAGCCTCGCCTTCCTCTCCTCCGACGAAGTCCCTTACCCCACACCTCTCCAGCGCTCCGTCCTCCTGATGCTCAAGCGTTGGGGGCGTACAGATGCCGAGATGCGAGCAGATCTCCTTGCTTCGGCCGAGCTATCAGCTTGGGAGGCGGGAGACAATCCCGTCCAGCAGGAATTTGCTGCCGACCTACGCTTCGAACTAGAAGAATATCTCACCACTCAATAGTTCCATTCCGATGAAACGAATCCTCGCTTTCCTAGCCTTTGGGCTCTCTCTCCTCCTTCGCTTCGCAGTCGCAGTCTACGCTCCCTGCTGAGCTCAAGATGGAGAAGCCTCGCAGAGTACGCTTCCCCTTCTACTACTTCAGAGCGTGCTGTTAATGGCAACCTCATCGCCGAGGCTCCGACCAAGCACTCTTCTGCATCTACACGAGCCACACACGGGCTACCTGCTTGATGCCCTGACTATCGACCTCACCGGTACTACTGATCTCGTGATGTCACAGCGCTCAAGCTCTACCGCACGAAGAATAACGACCGCTTCGACCCTCGTGATCCAGGCGAGACTGCTTGCCACGGCGAAGGTCGGTAAGAAGGGGCTCGTCCCTTCAAGATCAATAAGCAACTGAAGGAAGAGGATGCCCTCTGGGTCGTCGCTGACATTGCTCCTAAGGCGAAGGAAGGTCACCAGGTCTCCGCCGAGTCTCTACGATCATCGCTGACAACCTTGAGCTCGAGGGCCTCACCACCGAGCGTCATACGCAGAGATCGTCCACAGCGTACCTCCTCTGGGCACCAGGGAAGCTGGATCGAAGCACTATCGTATCCCAGGGATCGTCCGCCTGTCGGATGGCACTCTGGTAGCGAGTATCGGACCGACGCAGGAGAAGGACGGCGACCTCCCCGCCGATATTGACGTCGAGGTCAAGCGGAGCACTGACGACGGTCGCACCTGGAGTGCACCGATCACTGTCGCTACGGGTACTAAGGGAGCACGGTTATGGCGACGCTGCTATGGCCACCGACGGCAAGACTATATATGGTGATGGTCGGTGGCGCAGGTCTCTGGACCTACCCTCGATCTCAAGGAGCACCTCGCAGATGTACTTTCACCAAGAGTTCGGATGGCGGGAAGACCTGGGGAGCCCTTACGAATATCACCAAGCAGGTCTACCTCGGCCCCTATGGCTTGGGGAGCTTTCGCCTCGGTGTGGATCATCACTCTAAGGGGCGTATCGTCTTCGTCGCCGCTCAGCGCACAGACCAGAGCTGGGTGGGGCGATGGACAACATCCTCGTCTATTCGGATGACAAGGGGAAGAGCTGGCAGATCTTCGCCCGCCCGTCATGATGGCGACGAATCGAAGGTCGTCGAGCTTCTCTGGATGGTTCGCTCCTCGTCTCTAGTCCCAACGTGCCTCTGGCGCTAATGCCCGCACCTACATCCTGACACGTGACGGAGGGAAGACCTGGATGCCTGCTGGCACTTGGCCCGAACTGACGGGGAATGCTGCATGGTGCCTTCGCTCGCTACCAGCCTATTGGCAAGGGTCGAGGGTGCAGTCGAAGTACCTCCACATACCCTACCTGCCAGCCCCACACGTGATCACCTTCGTCTCTTCCTCAGCAAGGACGAGGGGAAGACAGCCTGTCTCCCGTGAGATCTGTCGAGGTGAATCCGTCTACAGCGAAGTGATGGTCTTCCTCGACGGCACCATCGGGGATCATCAGTGAGGAGAACGATCGCCCAGCCTTCGATATTTACTCACGCGCGTCTCTCTGGATTGGCTCCTCGGGACTCTCAGCACTAGCTGTTAGCACAGGGCAAACCCTTCATTTTCGTCCCCGCCATTGAGGGCGAAGTGATGCACCTCTCTACAAGGTCCAAAGAAATCTACTGTGGGTCGCATCGACGACCTACCGTAGGTCGTCGATGCGACCCACAGTAGGTTTTTCGACGATCCACCATAGGGTCGCTTTTTATCCCTCAGAGCAGGCTTGTAGACAGGGGCGTGTGGAGCTCGTCCAAAGCTTCCTTCGCCCTCACCTTCTTCATGGGAAGTCAAGGCTGAAGCAGCTTTTCGCTCCAGAGAAGTAGGGAGAGGCTAAGGTCACTTCATGGCTTTGTCGCCGGAGAAGAAGCCTATACGAAGAGATTAGTTTATTAAAGTATTTAATTAGCTAAAGAGTTTTGCCTAAGTGTACTTTATTCCTTGGCTTTGTTATCGCTTTAAGCAGAGCAAACGGAATGTCGACTGCATGTCCTCGATCACTATCGGTACAAATCCTTGACCAGAAGACTAGCCTACCCTTCGGAGTAAGGCGTGCGCCGACGCACATATTATATCAATGTAGTACAAAAAGCTATGGACGAACAGAAAGCGGTCAAAACCCTCAAGGACATCGTCATCCGCTTCTCCGGAGACCTGGAGACGGGATGCAGCTCACGGGGACGATCTTCTGACCTCTCCGCCATGACGGGGAACACCATCTCTACCTTCCCCGACTTCCCTGGCCGAGATCCGAGCCCCTCAGGGGACGCTCAGCGGTGTCTCAGGCTATCAGGTGCAGATAGGGCTCACGGACGGTACGAACCCAGGGAGCCAGCCGATATCCTCGTAGCTATGAACCTGCTGCCCTCAAGGTCAGTGTGAAGCATCTCAAGCGTGACTCGATCATCATCATTGACACCCGACTCCTTCACCGCCAATGACCTCAAGAAGGCTGAGTTCAAGACCGAAGAGCCTTCGAAGAGCTTGGTCGAAGACCCAACAGGTGATCCCGCTCCCATCTCCTCCATCGTCAAGGGAGGGACTGAAGGACTTCGGCCTCGACGCCAAGTCTGCACCTCGATGCAAGAACATGTTTGCCTCGGTCTCATCTGCTGGATCGGGATCGCCCACTCGGCCCCTGCAGAGCAGTTCCTCGACCGTAAGTTCGGCAAGATAGCCCTCAGCTACGTGATGCTAACATCGCCTCCTCAACCACGGCTTCGACTTCGGTGCGAATACCCACGCTACAGCAAGTATCTTCCGCATCGAGACGCAGAAGCCTGTCCCTGGACGCTACCTCGATATCAATGGGAATAAGGCTACGGCCTACGGGCTAATCGCTGCTGCTGAGCAGGCAGGTCTCGAGCTCTTCCTCGGAGCTATCCCTATCACTCCTGCCACCGACATCCTACACGAGCTAGCTAAGCACAAGGCTCTGGGTGTGAAGACGGTCCAGGCCGAAGATGAGATCGCAGGGATCTGTACCGCTATCTGGTGCTTCCTTCGCTGGCGACCTGGCGGTGACGACTACCTCTGGTCCTGGTCTTGCACTCAAGAGCGAAGCCCTTGGCCAGCTGTCAGACATCGAGCTCCCACTCGTACTCGTCGATGTACAGCGTGGGGGACCTTCTACGGGTCTTCCTACTAAGAGCGAACAGACCGACCTGATGCAGGCGCTCTATGGACGTAATGGTGAAGCTCCACTGCCCGTCCTAGCTGCGACGACTCCCGATACCTGCTTCCAGCGCTGCCTACTGGGCTGCTAAGCTCGCTATCGAGCATATGACTCGGTGATCCTCCTGACGGATACCTTCGTGGCCAACGGCCCTCTGCTATGGCGATCCTCAACTCCACGAGCTCCCCACCATCGAGCCTAACTATCAGTCTCTAAGCTCCCCGAAGGTGTAGCTGAGGTATGGCGCCCCTACTACCGTAATGAGGAGACTAAGGTGCGCTACTGGGCTGTGCCAGGTACTCTGGCTTCGAGCACCGCCTCGGAGGTCTAGAGAAGAACTACACGACCAGCGCTATCAGCACCGACGCGGCTAACCACGCACTCATGGTGAAGACACGACAGGAGAAGGTGGACTACATCGCTAACGAGATCCTCTCCCTGAGGTCGAAGGCGATCAGGATGCCGATACGCTCGTCGTCGGATGGCGGCACCTATGGTCACCTCTTCGAAGCGACTCACAAGATCCACGAACGTGGCTACAAGATCGCTCATGCCCACTTTAGCTTCATCAATCCTCTGCCCAAGAACACTGAGGAAGTCCTTCGTCGCTTCAAGAAGGTCATCGTAGCTGAGCAGAACAATGGTCATGTTCGCTCGTCATCTGCGTGGCAAGATCGACAACTCTCGTCCCACGGCAGTACAATGAGGTCACGGGTCAGCCCTTCAGCCTCTCGCACCTAGTCGAAGAATTCATCAAACTTATCGAAGAATAGCCCCATGGAAACGAATGCAAACCCAGTGAAGTTAGACGCTAAGAACTTCAAGAGTGACCAGTACGTACGCTGGTGTCCTGGCTGCGGTGACCATGGCGTCCTGGCTACTCTGCAGAAGTCCATGGCTGAGGTAGGTATCCCCACGGAGAAGACTGCTGTCATCTCAGGGATCGGGTGCTCCTCTCGTCTTCCCTACTATGTGAATGCCTATGGCTTCCATACCATCCACGGTCGTGCAGCAGCTATCGCTACAGGGGCTGAAGACCGCTCGTCCCGACCTATGTGTCTGGATCGCTACCGGTGACGGTGATAGCCTCGCTATCGGGGGGAATCACTTCATCCATGCTATCCGTCGTAATGTGGACCTGAACTTCATCCTCTTCAACAACCGTATCTACGGTCTTACGAAGGGCAGTACTCCTACATCCGCTCGTGGCTTCGTATCTAAGAGTTCGCCCTTCGGTACAGTAGAGGATCCCTTCATCCCCGCAGGCTGTGCTTCGGTGCTCGTGGGCGCTTCTTTCGCTCGTTCACTCGATATCGACATGAAGCTCCTTGGGCAGTGTATGGTGGCAAGTGCTAAGCATAGAGGGTGCTTCCGTCGTCGAAGTCCTCGTAAACTGTGTGATCTTCAGCGACGGGATCCACAAGGGCGTAGCTCAGCGTGAGGTGCGTGACGATCGCTCGATCGTGACGAGCCACGGCGAGAAGATGATCTTCGGTAAGGAGAAGAACAAGGGTATTGTCCTCGATGGTCTCCGGCTCAAGGCTGTCACCATCGGCGAGGATGGCTACACGCTGGACGACGTGCTGACGCACGACGCTCACGAAGTAGATCCACGCTCCACACCATGCTAGCCATGATGGGAACGAATGATGATATGCCTGTCGCCTTCGGGGGTCATCCGTGAGGTCAGAAGATATCTGCTACGACCAAGCTGTCACTCGACCAGATCGAGGGAAGTTCGTGCTCAGAAGCCTGGTATCCGTTCGCTGGAAGATGTCCTGCTGAAGGACGCTTATGGGAAGTGAAGGAGTAAGCCCGCTTTACTCTCCAGCATAGCTCAGATAGAGAAAGCGACGAGGCCACCTCTCAGACGAGAGGTGGCCTCGTGGCTTTTAGTTTAGCAGACTGATGGCTTTTACTCGGTGGATCTATGGCTTCTACTTCAGTGATCTCATACCTTCTGCTTCTGTGACTCTGTAGCTTTCCCAGGGGAGCTTATGATGCCTACCAAGGATTAGTCTTGACACGATCACGCACGGAGCGAGAAGATGAAGTAGAGGTAGGCTTAGTTGCTTGGAGAGGTAGGCGCTGACTCTGAGCGCTGGAGCACCCAACTCTTGAGCTTTTGGCCTTTTTCTTCTTGATCGTAGGAGTTCTGCTCTGCCTCGGGATGCTGTCGGGAAGGTAGAGCTGCGTGCGGAACCGGAGAGCTCTCGCTCGATCTGCTTTTTGGCTTCCTTCTGTGCCTCGGGAGTGGATATTCTCTACGAGCGTTCGCCCAAGCAGGTCATCAGCCTTGATGATCTCGCCTTCGTAGAGCCCAAGACGGAAGAAGTCGTCCAGCGTAGAGCGGCGGACGCCATTCTGCGCACTGAGCGCTATCAGCTGAGTACGTAGATAGGCTGCAGGTCTGAATACTTTTCAACCCAGAAGAGGGGCATACGTAGTTCCCCCATAATCCCCGATACCACTGAGGATGGGGCAGAGGGCGACTTCGGTTGTATAGGTTCGAAGTCCCTTCGTCGAAGAGGTGAACTTCCTTGAGGTAGTAGCTCTTCACATCACCGATGGGATATCTGAGGGCGTCCTTCGGTATAGCTCGATATGGAAGCGACCCAGGAAATCCGAAGCTGAGTCGGTGTGCTTCATCTGAACTGCTCTCGTCCCGTCGATATACTCGTAGACAGATAGCTTCCCGTAGCATAGAGCTGGAAGATCTGGGCAAAGAGATTCCTTCGCTCTCGGCAGCTGTACCGAGGAGAGTGAGTGAGCATTGGCCCGCCGAGTGAGGTCAATAGTCCGGTAGATGCATGGCTTGGGAGGCATGTCTCGTAGGGATCTCATCCGTCGTACCGAAGGTCTTCGTCGCTCTGATAGCTGATCGGTCGAAAGGCTGTGGTGTTTGCTTCAGCCTTTCCTTGGGTCTGTCCCCCTACGCACCACTGGAGTGCGAGGAGTATCCTGCGCTGAGAGCCCAGTGATGCCTAGGGCGTAGCCGTGGATAGAAGGAGGAGGGATATTTGCTTCATAGCTGTAGTGTCTAGACAGAACTTATCCGATGATGAGCTCTAGAGAAGGGATCTGTCGCTCGATACCGTCGGGCCCTCGAGCTATGATCCCGTGATGTAGAGACGACGTCCCCGAGGGGCATTCTGTATCTGTCGAAGCTGTCGCTCTGAGAAGTTCGCCCCTGCAGATGCTTCAGGAGGGCATTACCCATCGAATCAAAGGCGATAAGTTGGAAGCGAAGGACTGGTATAGTTTACTTCAAGCATGAGTCGTCAATCGCTGCCTTGACTTCCCCGTAGCCAGTAGGCTACTCTTCTATACGTCCGCCCTGAAGCGGGAGACGTCTCCTCAGGCTAGTCAGTGCAAGGTAGGGCATAGGATCAGGAAGGAGCGAACACGTAGCTTGGACTCGAGCGATGGGCATCACTTCGTCCGCTCGGAGTACGTGCTGTGACAGCGATTGTCACTTCACCGCCAGCCTCGTCGGGTGAGCGATCCATAGGTCGCCTTACGCACGAGACTTCCGCTGGAGATCGTCGCAGATATGTCTTGGAGTGCGATCCCAGGCACAGCGATTCTAATGGGATTGTCGATCCCAGCATAGAGCACATTCATCATCGGGGGCGATGGTAGCGGTAGGCTCAATGACGGATAGCTACTCGAAGCTACTGCGCACGAGCGTGCCATCTGAGCTCGGTCTCTATGTGTCCTTTGAGGGGAAGTTCCCAGACTCGGAGTTGATAGGTTAGTTTCCTTGCGAAGTAGCAGGTAGCAGGCTTCCGTTGACAAAGATCTTAGATGCTTCGTCGTATCAATGCTACTGGAGTACGATGGATGCTTGATAGGTGCCACGAGGACGATCCGACTCTCTGGTATCACTTGGGCGGTAAGCTGATTAGAGCGGTAGTCATGCGCACTATTCCTTGAGCAGTTCGGCCAGTGCTCGCCTCTCGATATAGCGGATATTACTCTGTAGGTTCGTGATGAGCGTGACCGCAGCTATGGCAGGGATGTTCTCGAGTGCTCTTCTTCCCAGCTCTTCTCTTTGTTTACCCGAAGGCGTACTGAGGCGCTGTATGATCTTCGTCCCTTGAGCTCCTTGACCCAAAGAGCGTAGACCCAAGAGCAGTAGCCTTCATCGCTGTCTCAGTTCAGTACCCTTAGGGCGTATCGGGACCAAGCAGGACGACGGAAGAGGCTGAGATCATCCTTCTCTGTAGAGATTCGGGGGTAGCTCCTTTGCCATCCGCTTCGACCGCTATAGCTTGCTTGAGGCTCTGGATATAGGTAGAGGAGTCTGATCGTAGCTGAAGCTCACGACTTGCTCTTGCCAGAGGCGTACTTTCGGGATTGGAGGTGAAGGCTGCCTGCATATCCGAGGCAAGTCGTCATTCTGAGTTTCGCTGTGCAGGGTAGCTGGCGCAGTTCTCCTTCTGAGGGAGAGCCATCCAAAACCCTCAGGGATACATTGAGTGCCATCATTGCGTGATGAAGACAAGGTACATGAGGTTGATCATGCGCTGACGATTGGGATTGCTCCTGCTACCTACTGCCATGGCTACAAAGGCTTACTTGTGGGTCAGGTCACTGCTCGGATGAGGTACTATAAGGCGTATGAGGACTGCCAGGTATCCCCATATTGCTTGTCAAAGCTTGGAGAATGCGAGCGTAGACCTCATTGAGCTGGAATGTCTGATCGACGAGCTGGTCATTCTGTCGAAGGTCGGTACTTCCTCAAGACTTCCCTCGTACATCGAACGAATATGCTGGAGACCTGCGTTGATGCGGTCGATCGTCTCTACTTTCGAACTGGATGCCCTTGAGCTGAAGTTCGTAGATGGCATTGAGACCTGTGACATTAGGTGCGAGACTCTCCATCTCCGCTAGATATTGAGTCGAATGCTGCGAGAGGGTATCCTGGTCAAGCGCCATATGCTCGTAGCGCTGACTCATCTCGCCAGAGACCGAACCAATACGGGAGAGCTGGGCGGTAGCTTCGCCCTAAGCGATCGATGGCTTCACGGAGATGAGCAAGTTCGTTTATAGGAAGGGAAGAAGAATTCTCTATAGAATTACTCTGCGTGTACGGTATGTCGGAGGCGGACTCTTGGGCACGATGAAGGAGCGCCTCACGACGGGCTAACTGCTCTCTTCGGTCATCCTCCCGACCTTCTCCTAATTCGGGGTAGACTTCTTTCCCACCGGTACGTCTTCTCTGGACGCTCAAAGCCCGAGATGAAAAAGACTACGAACCCGTGAGCATGCTCACAAGGAGGATCTCATCGCCGTAGCGAATGTGTAGGAGCTGAAGAGTGCTCCTAAGATGACAAAGGCTGCCCCAGGAATAGAAGCGATTGAGGATGCGTTTGCCTCGCTCGCTGGAGAGGAAGACCTCTAGACGATGTGGCGTCTTGCGTTTCTCTGCATGACTCGTTGCTAGGTTTGGTTAGGCTATTTCTTAAACTCTACGGCGGAGCGCACGCAACGGAAGCCGATATAGAGTGTGCGGCATTCTGTGCAGCCTGAGAGCGGTTGTTTGCCCGCACATTGCGAGCAATGTCTTTCCATGAGCCCCTGACGACCCTTGAGTGTTCGGTCACGGGAGTCCTTGAAGTCCGCAGGGTAGGATAGTTCAGGATTGACGTCGTTGATCAGTCGAAGTCCGAACTTATCCAGGCAGTGCTGGTCCATTCGGCTACATTGCCATTGTATCGAAGAGCCCAAAGTCATTGGGTGGATACGAAGACGACGGGCAGTGATCAGATGGCGGTCGGCAGTGTAGTCTCCGTCGCCGGCTTGAAGTTGCCGAGGAAGCACCCATCACAGGAGCGTACCTCTTCTGTTCCCCATGGATAGACGATCTTGGAGTTGCCCATACGGGCTGCATATTCCATTCTGCCTCGGTGGGTAGACGAATTCTTCGGACGACTTGTCCTTCGGGCAGTCGTGAGACCTTTCTTGTAGAAGGCCGTCCTCCAAGCACAGTAAGCTTGAGCTTGCTCCCATGTCACACCAACTACAGGATAGTCATCATAGCCTGGATGATTGAAGTACTCGCTGTGTAAGTAGCGTTGGTGGAGTTAGGGAAGTCGTTGACCCAGACGGTCTCATCAGGTAGTACCGCACGTATACGTATTGAGGAAGTCGATTCGCTCGTCAAGGGGCGTGTGATGGTCTCACGGATGATCTGCCCTGAGCGGTCGATGAGGCTGTGTCCTTAGAGATTTTTGATCTCCCCTGGGCGCTCCTTTTTCTCCCAGAGAGGATTGCCCTGAGCCGAGCGAAGCTGATTACGCCAGAGGGCAGCTGCTCTATGGTCGTAGCGCTCATAGCGGTAGTAGAGCTAGGGTGCGACTCCGACGCTCGCCAGTGACAGGATTAGTGTAGTAGACACTCTGGATCGCACGAAGCTCCTCTTCGGAAGCACGCTTCCCGATGGGATGAAGCGACTCCAGTCAAGATGGGTCACTACGGGCTCACCATACTTATCCTCGGTGATCTTGTAGCCTCATCGCCTCCGTAAGCTGGGTCATGAGGCGCCTCGGATGATCGAGTCACGGACGTAGTAGACGAACTGACGGTACTGGAGCATTCGTCACTCGGTACGATCCATCCAGAAGGCTTCGACAGAGATCCCACGGCTGACGGCGGGCGTACCCCAGAGGCTGTCCCTGAGTTCTGATCCCAGGATGATATGTCCCCTGGGGATGTGCACCATACCATGAGGTGCAGGTCTCATCCCACGAAAGCAAGTCGGGCAGCTGTCACTTCTCCTCCTCGTGATGTATGCGAAGCACCGCAAGCAGAGAGAGAGAGACTCATGAGCAGCCTCCCAGAAGTGTCTGGAGTTGGGCATCAGTATCTGTCATCATCTGCTGTATCAAAGTTGCCCTTTTTCAAAGTAAGCGAATACTCTTGTAGCGAGTCTCCTCTTTGCTCCCTGGTTGAGGGAGGCTATAGCTGAGAAGAACTCATGTCGGTAGAGGACTTCCCTGAGGCGGGTATCCTGCTCCAGGAGATAGCTAGCCAGAAGACCCCGAGGCCAATACTCGTATGCGCCATCCATATATGATGGAAGCGGTAAGAAGCTCCTGAGGAGAAGCGGTCTTGTAAGAAATAGATGCTCCTGAGCTCTTGCCTCCAGCCCGAAGGCTTGCTATAGGAGGCGAGGCTGTGGGCTGGAGACGAGACTGCAAGCTTCGATGCGGTAGCGTAGGAAGGCTACGTGAGAGAGCTCGTCTCTCGCTCTGTGAGCGCCTCACTGGAGCGCCACGCTCGATCCCTAGTAGATCGGAGACAGCGATACCCTGCCGAGAGTCGCTACCTGTGAGTAGGCCCTAGGCTTAGGTCGAAGGCCTTGCCTCGGTCTTAGTCGTCGGAGCTCTTGATCAGTGATCCTCCTCTTGTGCCCGCTTCCCATCGAAGGATAGGCGGTAGAAGGTGGTCTCGATACCTGGGTGAAGGCCTGAGTCAGGCTGAGAGGGAGGCTGGAGCACCACGAGCAGAGAGTGCCGTTTGCTCCCACAGATCCTGCTGATGATAGTAGGAGCCGAGCCCCGACTCATGCTGTCCCTCCGAGGAGCTCTAGGGGGCATGCCCCTAGGATGAGGTAATATTTGTGTCGGCCATCTGTGTGGCCGTAGAGAGTCGCTAGTTGCCTGCCTCGCCGGCGATAGATGCTGCAGGATTGTAGTAGGAGTGCCTCCTGCCAGAGCCTGACCTCAGGCGGGGTCTGAGCACGAGAGGGTCTAGGGGAGAAGAGGCTGAAAGCAAGACTACCCACATAGGCCAAGCTCTGTAGCGAGAGCCATGTGGGAGGTAGTCTTGCCCATCAGTACGCTCCTTGATACGAGACTAGTATCCTCTTCGTCAAAGAAGAAGTCCTCCTTGCTCGGATAGTCTGGCCAGATATCTTCAATGGATTCGTATAGTTCACCCTCATCCTCCATCTCCTGGAGGTTCTCGATGACCTCGATAGGTGCACCTGAGCGCTGGGCGTAGTCAATGAGTTCGTCACGGCTGGCAGAGCTATGGGGCATCTTCGAGCTTGGATGCAAGTTCTAATGTCCAGTACATAGCTGATTAGTTTATCAAAAAGTCGTTATGCTTAGAATATCAGGCGCAAAAGTACTAATTATTCATTAGTTAGCGAGGGTAGGATGCGCTAGATAGAGGCCCACCCTCGGGACTCTGAGCGGAGCGTGAGGGTGAGGCTTAAAAGGTGTGAAACTAGCCTTCTGCACAGAGGGAGCAATGCAGGCGCAGAAGGCGGGGACCAGATTGCGGTCACCGGAAGCCATTGTCTACACGAGCCACATTGATCCAGAACTTATTCTCACGGAGGTATTCCAGCGGATAAGCGGCCTCTCACTGAGGATAGCTGTGACTCCAGAGTCAGAGACGATCCGTACTCTGGGTGTGGAGCATTCTCAGTACGTTGTCCTCAGCATCAGCCTTACCCTCCTTGATCTCTCTGCATTTTCTGCCCAGATACACTGCATGACAGCGAGGAAGCGGTCTAGCTCATCCTTGCTTTCGCTCTCTGTAGGCTCAATCATCAGTGTGCCGTGTACAGGGAAGGAGAGCGTAGGTGCGTGGTAGCCGAAGTCCATGAGGCGCTTAGCGATGTCGCTCTCATCGACACCGTAGACCTCCTTGAGCTTACGGCAGTCGAGGATAAGTTCGTGACCGACACGGCCCGTAGCGCCTGTGCAGACGATGCCGTAGGTATCCTTGGAGACGGACAGCTAGATAGTTGAGCATTGAGGATAGCGGTACGTGTGGCACGCTCGAGGCCCTTCGCCCGAGGAGACGGATATAGGCATAGGAGACGACATCGATACCTGCGCTACCGAGAGGCGAAGCAGCGACGACATTACCCTGAATGGGCTCGTAGTCGACACCATAGCCGTGGGTAGGCTGGTAGGGAGCCAGGGCGTCGGTCATACAGATAGGGACCGCTACCAGGGCCACCACCGCCGTGAGGAATGGCGAAGGTCTTGTGGAGGTTGAGGTGACGAGACGTCTGCACCGATGAAGCCTGGATTGGTGAGTCTACCTACAGGCATTCATGTAAACGCCCCGTCCATGCAGACGGAGCACCGCGAGTCGTGATACGCTTGCCAGAGGTCGATGATATTCGTCCCGAAGATTCCGTGGGTACTGGGGTGGTGATCGATCATCGCAGCAAGCTCGTCCTTGTGCTCCTCGGTCTTCTTCATGAAGTCTTCCTGTCGACATTACCGCAGCTCGTCACGGGCGACGATCACGCACTGATAGCCTTACACTGCGAAGCGAGGCAGGTCTCGTCCCAAAAGCCGAGGCAGGGAGAAGGACCTTGTTCCATGCCCACTGCCATGAGCTTCGTGGTAGAGGGGATGGTGTGAAGACTGCATATTCGCCCGCTGCACCAGAGTTGGGCTGAGCCGAGACGACGGGGAGTCCGGTGATGGTCACGAGAGACTCTGAGGTTCTCAGTAGCTCTGAGTGAGCCCTGTACCCAGCTCTGGGTGCATAGGGATGGACGCTTAGAGAGGCGCAGGGTTGCCTCAGTGGAATGACTTCTCTAGCTGCATTGAGCTTCATCGTACACTGACCCGAGGGAGATCATCGAGTGGGTGAGGAGATATCCTTGCGCTCCAGTCGCTTGATGTAGCGCATCATCTCGGTCTCGGTGTGGTACTTGTTGAAGACCCTCATAGAGAGGAAGGGCGAGGCACGACGAACTCGCAGGTCGATGGATCGTGTGCTCGCCTACTTCGTCGTTGAAGCGTTCTCTCACCTGAGTGCCGATGCGAGATGTAGCAGAGTACGCTGATATCTTTCGGCAGAGTCGTCCTGTCGATACCAGCAGGGCGACAGTACCGCAGGGAGCGATAGAAGGTTACACGGCACTCTTCGGCGATCTCACGGAGCTTGTCGACGAAAGCCTGCTTTCTTTCGGGGAGGATGACACGAGGGTGTCAAGAAGTTCTCATGAAGGAGGCAGAGCCGAGGTCAGTGAGCTTCTTTGAGCTAGGAAGCCTGCATAGGATGGACACGACGAGCGATGTTCTTCGTCCTTCTGGCCCGCGTGGATGGCGTAGAAAACCACTCATCGAGGCGAGCAGGGCCTGTGCGGTACAGATATTACTGCAGCACGTTCGCGCTTGATGTGCTGTTCGCGCGTCTGTCGAGCCAGACGATAGGCGGGCTTGCTGAGGCGGTCCCGCGAGCCCATGATACGTCCAGGCAGAGTACGCTGTACTCGGTACGGCAAGCGATGTAGCCAGCAGAAGGTCCGCCGAAGTACATGGGGATACTGAAGGCTGTCTGAGCGAAGACCACGTCTGCACCTCTATCTCTGAGGTCAGCAGGACGAGGCGAGCCGAGGTCTGCAGCGACCCGACCCTGATGTCTGCTATGTGCCTTCCTCGACAAACTCAGAGTAGTCATTGACTCACCGAGCGAACCGGATACTGCACGTAGCGCTGAAGAACTCGGGACCAGTCGAACTCCTGCCACTTCCCGAGGACGACCCGATACCCTGAGGAGCACAGCGGGTCAGGATGACGTCACGTGTGGAGGCGAAGACGTCCCGTCAGTTGAAGACTTGCAAGCTCGGCCTTGACCTTGGGCGGAGCGTCTGAAGAGCAGGAAGGCGGTCAGCCCCAGCGGTAGCTTGTCGAGAGGAGCAGTTGCTCAAGGACGGGCAGTCAGGTCGGTGATGACGGACTGGAAAGTTGAAGAGCGCTCCAGACGCCCCTGAGAGATCTCAGCCTGATAGGGCGTAGGGAGGGCACACCATACGGGGCTCTAGTGATCGCGCTGGATGACGGTGGCAGGACTCGTCGTACCAGCCTTGCCTCATATAAGAGGTGCATACTTCGTTCTGAGCTTAGGTCTATGATGTGCTCAGCGAACTCCCGTTCGGTCATGGGCTCTGCCTGAGTCCAGGGCTTCTAGTCGAATGTTCGAGGAAGGTCTGATCGATGAGTTCATCAAGAGACTTGACCTCGATGGTCTGAAGCATCTCTGGCTTCATGCTGCCCTACGCCCATGTGGCGGATGGAAAAGCTCATTGGTGTTCATTGGCGAACCTTTTAGCTTTTATATAGTAGTTGGTCGCACGCTGGATCTGAATCAACAGCGTACCAAAGTTAGGCATTTTGGATATTGGTTGTACCTCGTCCGACTTATAGATATCTTAGAAGCTACGCCTTCCCTCGTACTTTCTCCCAGAGTCTAGCAGTACTTTTTCCGTCTCGTTAGGGCTCTCAGACCCTACCACTTTGTGGGGAAAATGGGGGTACCCGAAGGGTGAAAAGGACTTCCTACGGTAGGTCGTCGAAAAACCTCACTGGGTCGTGATGACGACCCTACAGTGGTCGCATCGACGACCACTATCAGGGTTTCAAGTATCAGAGACCTTTATATTATATATGGAGTATCAGGCCTTCGTCTAGATGAGGCGGAGAAAACATTGGCCCCCTGACCCGGAAAGAACTTCGGTAGATCAGGGGGCTCTCATCGAGAACTATCCCGATAGTTGCTCGCCGTCTCACCTCATGAGAATCCGTGTGGTGACGGGAAGACTGTCGTGGTGTGGTTGGGTAGCAGTTTGAGGGGGCAGAGGGACAAGTTGCAATTGAGTGCCCAGTGATGGCCTGCTCCTCTAAACCCTGGTGGATGACCACTCTCATCCTAGGCTATGCTAGAGGAGCTCTTATCAGCACATCCCAGCACCGCCTGTATGATGTTTAGCTCCGAGGCGTTCATCTGCTTTCGTAGTCTCGATAGGAGTCGCTCGTGGTTAGATCCCTTCCCTCACGGCTGGTGAAATGCGTATTCGTCTCAAATGGAGGAAGGTCCCATCGCTCAGTTGATTTGACTTTAGTGATGTATTTGTTCAGTCTCTATATTCGTTCATCCGCTTGGGAGGTGGGGAGGCTAAGGTCTCCTAGGTAGAAACAGCCGAGGATTGCTCCCTGTGGATCTCAAAGGCAGCTATCGGAGATACCCTGAGCGTGGAGGCGGATCGGGAGGGGAGGGCTTAGGGCGAGATCTCGTAGCCCCCATCCTGCTCATGAGGGCCAGCTCGGCACTCTGGATTGAGGCAGTCGGGAGTCGCACCTGATCATCTGGCCCAGGAGCAGGCACGCTGCAGTCTATACTGTCGCATGCTATTTGCATTGTCTGAGATCTCTTCTTCTGAGCGGAGGAGGCGCTTCCTCCTTTCTACTGCAAAGGTATGGGCTTCTTAGGCTCGAAGCTGTGCCAAACGGACAAAACCTGCTGAATTCAGACATTCTTCACCGTGGAGACCGCTGATATCGGACATTTACCTGTGCTGATCGGACATCTTCATGGTCCGATGGAGTGTGTGGGATCGATGGAATTGTAAGCGCTTCTTGATAATCAGTCTGTTAGATGATACTTTCAAATCTCCAAACAAGGGGGTTTTGAGGGAGGGAAGAGGCTTGTTAGGCATTTTGGGGTGGGTAAAAAGAATTATCATCTTTGTATAGATAATTAGCGCAATCTTAGTGTGGTAACCACTCGTGTTGCAGAAAGTGAATAGCCATAGTAGAGAATCATAGGCTACCGACCGGCTTATATGACAAAGGGCATGAAGGATGGCTTCATACCGGCTGGTAGCTCGAGAAGAAATAATTGTACTCTAGAATGACCATAACACACCCTACGCCGATCAAGCGCTGCCTCTCCCGAGGCCTGTGATCGCACATCGACCATGAAGCTGCCCTCCGCTCTCCTCAGAGAAGGGGCGGCTCAGCTGGTATTGCCTCCTCACTGATCACCCTGATCCTCCTCACCTTCCTGACGCCCTCTAGTCGGGGAGACTACCTGCACTCTTAGCCCTGCAGAGCGACAGACAGCTAGATAGCCTAGTTCTTGCCTGCCGAGACATCCGCGCATGGCGAAGGCTAGAAGGAGCTCGAAGGCGAGGGAAACTGCCTCGAGTATTCACTCGCCTCAGAGAGTGGGGAGAGCCCTGCGCAATGAGAGTCAGCTTCGACGAAGCACTGCGTGTCCATAGCGAAGGCCTCGTCAGGCCAAGTCCTTAGGCGATACGACTCGAGTGGGGTACACTCAATGATATAGGTACGGACCACCGGCGTGTGGGTGTGCTCGACGTCGCCCAGGAGTACCACTCACTAGCACGTACGATCTCCTGAAGAGAGTGCAGATACCACCTTCGCCTCCGAAGAAGAATCTAGGTCATCTCGCTCAATGGCTTAGGGAATATCTACATGACCCTGAGGGAACTATGAGCAGGCTGAGCAAGTCTCCGCTTAGCCCTCAGCGTGGTAGAGGAACGACTACAGAGCAAGGTAGGCGCAGGCGATCAACTATGCTAACCTAGGATCTATCTTCGAGTCACAGGGAAGATGGACTCCGCCTGGGTCTACTACCGCTATTCTATGGCCTCAACCAAGAGGCAGGGAGCACTAGCATCTGCTCTCGTCATGCACCTTCTTCGGCTCACTCTACCAGAAGGAGCATCAGTACGATCGAGGCTCGAACTGAGTATCAGGCAGCCTACGCCCTGATGAAGGCTTCGAAGGACGAGTGGCATGCCCTGACTTCGCCTCATCGCCCTAGCGAGCATCTCACAACTGCTTCCAAGGACGACGCCCACGTAGAGGAGTACCTTCGTCAGGCGAAGACCATAGCCGAGCGCATCCGATCCAACGAGCATCTCTCCGAGATCCATGCGCTCTACTACCGCTACTACAGCCGTCTCGGTGACTACCGACGAGCCTGGAGAATAACGAGATAGCAGAGTCGCTTCAGGATAGTGTGGTCAGTATCGAGAAGATGAACCGCACCAGAACGTGAGCATCAACATCGAGCGTAACTCGACAGCGACAGCAGATGAATGAGGTGCACCTCAGCTACAGGCAGAGCGGACGAAGCGAACGTCGGCTTCGGCATCTTCGTCTCACGGTCTTCTTCTCATAGGCACTCGTGGCCATCCTCCTCTATATACAGCGACTGCAGAGCCTGCACACATCGCACGCTCAAGAAGATGTCTCCATGCGGGAGAACTTTCTGAACGTGACCCATGAGTTCCGGTACCCGCTCACCGTCATCCTGAGAGCTGTCATGATCTCAGCAGAGAGACCCTGAGCCCCACGAGGTGAAGGAGAAGCTCAGCGTCATCGAGCGCCAAGGGAGAACCTGCTGGCCCGGATCAATCAGCTCCTAGACATCTCATGCATCGGTCAGCGGTGGGGATCTCGGACTGGCGTAGTGGCGACATCACCACCCAGATACAGATGCTGGTGGAGACCTACCGGTGACTACGCTGAGAGTCGCCGCACAGATCCGCAGTACCACGCCGGGAGGCTATCGAGATGCACTGCACCGACCATCTGGAGAGAAGGTGCTGAACAACCTCCTTCCAATGCACTGGAAGTTCACTCCCCGAGGCGTCGAAAGTACTGCGTGAAGGACTCTGCAGGAGGAAGAGCAGGATGTTCCCAAGAGGTAGCAGACACTCGCGAGGGTATTCTCACGCCGTACTGCACGCATAATCTTCGAGCCCTTCCACAAGGGCAGCAGAGAGCAACCTCCGTGGATGAGCTCCGCTGTGTCAGCGCTGGTGAAGCAGATCGACGGACGTTATATCGATATTCAGGTGATCAGTACGGTCAGGTGTAGTCGACCTTCATGATCCGAGTACTATACACCCACGAGGGCGTACCCACCTCTCACCCGCCACCCACAGCCACAGTTCCCTCTAGAGCCAGAGGCACCCTCTGGAGGATCAGACGGAGAATAACGACCGCCGTCTCCTCATCATCGAGACAATCACACATCGCCCGCCGCATCGGTACGCTACTCTCGACCGCTATGCTGTCTACTATGCGCCGAATGGCAAGGAAGGCCTAGAGCGCTGCCCTAGACCTACCTCGATCTCATCATCACCGACCCGATGATGCCCGAGATGGATGGACTGGAGGTTTGCCAGAGCGTCCGCGGTACGAGATCACTCGATCACTACCGACTTATCGTCGACGGCTAAGATCAGCGAAGAGGAGCGTATCCGAGGCATTAAGGCGGGAGCTGATGCTATCTGACGAAGCCCTTCATTAGTGATGAGCTACGAGTTTCCTCGTTTGAGCCCTCCTGGAGCGACACCCGGCGTCTCGCAGCACAAGTCCGAAGAGACTACCTCACGAGCGATGAGACCGACGCACCCCAGCTCACAGAGGCGGAGCAGCTCCCAGATAGGACCGTCGACCTGATCGCCTCTCGCTTGCAAGCGCAAGATCGAGGTGAATGCCTAGCAGAAGGGCTCTGCATGAGTCCACGCCAGCTTCATCGCAAGCTCGTCGCACCGACGGCCACACACCGGCAGCCTCATATCCTTAGTGTCAAGATGCAGCGGGCAAAGCAGCTCTTAGAGTCGCAAGCCTGGTCTGCGATCGAGGATATCTCTGAGCGCTGTGGCTTCGAGCATGAATCGAGTCACCATGCCTTCAAGAAGATGTATGGCGTCACTCCAGCTGAGCATCGCCGAATGTTATCCCCAGTGACCAGCGTTCGCTTGCTCTAGTCGCATGGCTTATCCTCTAAGGGATCGGACCACGCTAGAGCCGTCACGATCCCTTCCTGATAGTGCACACGCCCTCTGCCGCAGGACGGCAGAGCGCGTGTAATTGACTATGAGTAGGCTCGCTCCTTAGAGAGAAGCGATACTGATTAGTCCTCACCACCGTCATCGAGGAGGTGCTGACTGTAGCTCACGTGGCGAAGGTTGCGTCGAGGAGTTCATTGGTCCTGATGAGGATATTTCAGACAGACCATCGAAGCCTGAAGTTCTCCTTGCACCCTTACACAGCTCATCTGGGTCTTACGCACCTTTCACCTGTCACGGATGTGCCCACCCTGCCCTTGGCCTTCTTAGCGTCCTCCATGCGTGAGCTGGAGATGAGCTGATGGACTGGGCGATGTAGTCTACGACTTGGTCACGGATAGGTGTAACTCCTTCGGTGCCCTCGCATGGGGTCGAAGTTGTTGTCGACATGTTCGGTCGATACCTCGGTAGCACGCTCCAGCGCATAGATCATCTGCAAGGCATTAGCACCGAGATGGAACCACATATTACGCTCCAGCATGTTCGTCGCGGCAAGCTGACGCAGACAGATCGTTTCCTTGCGTCGCATCGTCTTGGAAGGCACGCTTAGCCTCGAGATGATGGCTCGTCTTCGTAGACGGCGCAGGTTCACCGAAGAGTCCCTCCGTAAGATCGAGGTAGTCTCGGCTGACACTGATCCAGTAGGTGATCTGATTTCTCACGTACGTGCTGGGAGTAGGCTCCACATCTTCTGAGGATTCTGTCGGCGATCCGACGAAGAGAGCATCGTCGGCACGTCCTCTTTACGACGGAGCAGATGACTATTGAAGAGGGAGTGAAGAGGGACGGCGATGAGGATCACCATGACGGGAAGCTCTCCATAGTGTATCAGGGCAGCATGATGATCGCGATGATGAAGGCAGCCTCTGTAAAGACGAACCACCCCCGATGACTGACATCACACCCGTCAGACGCCCCACAGCGCTCTCTCGTCTCAAGCACGGTCGGCCAGTGAACTACCCATGGCGACCATGAACGTGACATACGTCGTAGAGAGTGGTAGTTGAGCGAAGTACCCACAGCGATGAGCAGCTCCTGCGAGTACGAGATTTCACCGAGGCACGTACTCAGGTCAGCGGCAGCGCCTTGCTCCAGTGTGAGCTCCATCTTATTGAAGCGGGAGTCGATCCATACACGGCCTTGTGGGGGACGATACGCTCTAGAAAGCCACCGATAGCACTGTTGGTACGCCTACCAGACCACGTGCAATACGAGACGAGCCGAAGGTCTCTTTCGCCGTCGTCCTGACGGGAGAGGCTGACGGAAGTCTTGATGACATTCTGAGCTAATTTTAGAGAAGAAGAGCGCAAGCACCATGATTAGCCCCGAGCCGATGAGGAAGTAGATGGCGTCTCTGCAGGCCCATTGTTCGCTCCCCATCAGGTAGGTATCGTAGAGCACATTGCCATTAGCGATGATCTTATAGTAGAGCCCCTGATAGTGGCACCCCGACGAAGTTCACCAAGTCTTGCCAAGGCTAGCGATAGAGCCAGGCACTCTGCCAGCACACCACCTGAAGATATTCACACGAGCCAGTGGAGTATCTGCATCACGATGATGCTGATACCTACGTGTCCACCAGATGAGCTCCGATGTATTCTCCCGGATCCAATCCTTGTAGACGAAGCTCGACTCCTGAAGACCCTTGATCAGCATGAAGCAGATGATCGAGGTGATAGCGATGCCACCGAAGAGCCCTGCTAGGTAGGGGAGGTCTTCGTAGAAGTTGAAGGAGAAGAGGACTCGTGATCCACTGCACCACCGATCCGAAGAAGAAGGCGATAGCCATGATAAAAGATAGATGATCACCTGAAGAGCCTTTGAGGCATTGAGTATCTCCAGCATGTTTGTTGACGTGGAAGCTCTTCAGCATAGTGCTATTACAGAAGGCTGCACCTTCAGTAGCTCGAAGACCATCGATATGGTCGTCGAGGTCGGTAGGCCTACAGGTGTTGAAGATATTGATCAAGATGATGTCCGTGACGACCGCAGTGAGACAGATCGTCATCCTCTTGAAGGTGAAGTAGGCGGATTGTGATCCCATTGCGGGCAACGTCCATCATCCCATTGCTTAGTGACGCCCCGAGGAAGATACCCACGGCGGCGACACCGAGGATGGACTTTGAAGGGCGCTACCTAGCACCGATAGCGTGAGTTCAGGAAGGATCGCGCTCATTACTCACCCCAATTCAGATCAAAGTCAGCAGGCAAGATGAGGAAGAACCCAGAATACAGAGGAAGATAATGTCCATTACCGATAACTGATGGTGAGTCGAGAACTGGAATGTCACGTGAGGGTTAGGAAACAGCTCCTTCTGTCGTGAAGAGGCCTGTCAGGACAGAGGGGATGAGCCGCATCTCCTCGCCGATGAGGGCAAGGAAGTCCGCTTCGGATAGGATCTGGATGCCGAGGTCCCAAAGTGCCTTGCGAGTTTGCGTCATTCATGTTCTCCCCAGCTAGACGTAGCTGGTCTTGCATGGAGATCGAGGAGCCGACCTTACCACCAAGAGATCTCGATGAGTGCCTTATATTCTTCACAGAGAGTGCTGGCTGCAAGACTCCGCTGATACGAGCGTCTTGCCCGTATCGCTACGCTGCTCATTGACGGGGCGTGGCTCTTCTTCGGGCAGGCGCGTTTAGTGGAAGCGCCCAAGCGCCTTTAGATCGAGAGAAGCTGGCGATTAGCTTCTGTGGCGAAGTAATCCAGGATACTCGGCGATGACTTCGCCGATGTCGGGGATCGCAGTTAGCTCTTCGAGGCCAGCCTCACCCAGCGAATCGATGTTGGACAGCTGCACGAGTTGTCTTAGCTACAGTCTCGCCCACGAAGCGGATACCGAGACCGAGGAGAGCCTGAAGGGGCGCTCCTTCGAAGCTTGAATACCATAGAGCTGTAGCACATGTCCTCAGCCTGGGAGCGTCAAGAGATCTGCTACCGAGAGGCGGTAGAGGTCTGAGATATTGTGAACGAGGCCCTCGGTGAAGAGGAGCTCAATCGTCTCTGATCCCAGAGCGAATGTCCGCTGCTTTGCGCCCGCAGAAGTGCTCGCCGAGCCGTCTGCTGGGGAGGACAACTCGCCACATTGGTGCAGTAATAGGCCGCTTGCCTTCACCCGATGTAGCGTAGAGCCACAGGCGGGCAGAGCGTAGGGAAGGTGACGGTGAAAGTTCCCAGCTGGGGCGCTCGTCCTGCTCACACCTACGATCTTTTCGGATGATCCTCACCGTCCCCTCTCTACAAAGACTTGATCGAGGAGATGTAGGTCAAGGGCTTCGATGAAGTCGGCATTTGCAGGAAGCTTCATGTGCACAGTCGTCCCGTCGAGCAGCGTCGAGATCGCTACAGGTGCTGACGGCGTCTGCTCTCCGACCTGAAAGTCGACTAGCGCAGAGCCGTCTTCGCTGTTCTGCTTGAATTTGTAGGCGATCGCCCAGCGAGAGCTCCAGCCGTATAGCCCAGCCTTCTGCTCGGCGATCGAGTCCACCTTGAGTACGACGCCGTCGGTAGCTACGGGTGCATCGTGGCGAGCTACGTCCCAATGCTCGAGGAATGCAAAGATATCCTCCAGCGAATGACAGCGCTTGATGGCGTGAGGATACCTTTTAATCCTCAACTTTACATTGCTGAAGTCGCTCAAAGTGGCTGTCAGACATCTGGTGTTTTGTCCTGGCACGAAGTAGAGGAATGCACGATGACGCCCGCCACACAGATGGATCAAGCTGCTTGAGCGTACCACTGCTGCATTTCTCGGATTAGCGAAGAGGAAGGCCTGCACGATGATCGCTCGGCATTGAGTCGGTCGAACTCCCTCGAATGGGAGAAGGATCTCGCCTCGTACTCTAGTTCATCCGGCAATCATCGCCACGCAGGCGAAGGAATGAGCGGATTGTCCGAACATTAGCTGTGACGTCGTCGCCCATCAGGCCATACCGCCCTACGGGTGACTGCCCTAGTGAGGCGCCCGCCTTTCGTATAGGAGCGAAAAATGGACAGCCCTGTCGTACTGAGTTCGGCGACAATAATGAAGTCTTCATATCCAAGATCCATCACGCTGATAGAATTCACCTATCGTAGCTTTACAGGTATTAGCCAGTGAGAGCATCGGGTAAGCGGTGTGCCACTTGAGTAAAGCTCTCCGTGCGGTCTCTCCCGACACGCTGTGTGGGGAGAACCGGAGGATCAGATCAGGACGTCCTGCCCAGACGCTCGAGTTGCTGAGCAGTTGGTCGAAGTCATAGTCTGAGATCGTGGGAAAGACGAGAGGACATACAGGCATAGTTGTGCGCCTCGATCTCTTGTCGTAACCACGTATCTGCTCCTATTCGTTCCATTTCTGATAGTATAGATCTTCGCATCTAGAGTCCCACCAGTGCCAGCGAGGAGGTAGGGTCGTCGTGGTGAAAGCCCAGGAAGAGAGCATGCTATGAATGACACAGTATGCCAGTACCTCAGCATAGACTTGGTCACAGCGAAGCTTCTCAAAGGCATAGCGTGTGGCTAGACCAATAGCTTCGGATCCAAAGCCCTGCATGCGATGGTGATGTTCATAGAGGACCGACGGGCGAGATCGCCGATGGATCGGGGAGTAATCAGAGCACGAGGTGACTCGACCGCCTCCCTAGTCCTCAGCTTTCACAATGATAAGACTCATGCTTCCTGTCTCTAGGATGCTGTGTAGAGGCTGAGATGTAGCTCTGATAAAGTCTTTGAGAGGGGATTGACCGCACCATAGATAGCCAACCATCGATCATTCTCCCAGCTATGGAGCAGGGAAGATCCTCTTGCCCCAAAGCTCTGAGGCATATGAGCGGACCAGAGAAGTCACTGATAGGAGCTCTGCATGATCAGATAGTTCAGGACCGGTCAAAGTCCGTACGGTGAGGATGGACTCGACCAAGCGTCACCTCATCGGCTAATATTCGATCTCATCGCCGATAGCGACGCCCTCCGTGCGATGACCGACAGGCGAACGTCTAGCCCTGAGAGGCTACGATAGATGAAGAAGTTCGTCGTCCCCTCCATCGTCGTGCCAAGGGCGAGGATGACTTCTTAGTACGCCACCCGACTTCACCCGCTCCACGAGCTCGGTGATCTTGAGGTCCTCTGACCTATTCCAGTCGATCAGGCGAGATGACTCTAGGACATGATAGACCTCGTACCGGCCCGTATTCTCTCTATAGCAAGTACATCCCCACGTGCTGTACGACGACAGACGTATGGAGGCGTCACGCTTGGGATTGAGCATATAGAGCAGAGCTCAAAGTCACTGATATTGTGACACTGCTTGCAGTAGACGATGCCGTCACGCATCTCTTACTCAGAGCATGAGCGAATGTGTGTGTGTCTATCTGAGGCCGAGCAAGCAGATGCAGCGCTAGACGCAAGCTGTCTTGCGCTCCCTACGCCAGGAAGGGTGGAGAGTTGCTTCAAGGTACGCTCTACAAGCTTGGACGGATAGAGAGTCATAGGTAGATTCAGCCTCAGTAGAAGAGTACAAAAGCCTGCAGACGACGCTCATCAAGATCGAGGAGAACCATCATCTACGGGCTTACTCAAGCTATTCTTCTAGAGCCCTCGGTTCGTTGCCTTCCCTGTTCACGGAACTTAGAACATAGGAGTCGAGGCTCGATTGGGAGTCACATCGGATCCCACGAGCCATCTGTAGCCTCCCACCCGGTCGGCAATGATAGCAATAAAGACCCTAGTGAGTAGGCAGCACGTAGGGATGTACGGACATTGATGTAGAGATACCAGTCGCCGACCAGGTCGCGTAGCTTTTCTTCCAGTCTGATCCGTAAAGATCGAGGACTTCATCTTCCCCGTACCGCGCACGTGGGCAAGTCTCGCCCTGTATTGATTCCGTGTCGCCGGACGACACGCGTCGGGTGATCTGCACGCCAAACCTACTAAGTGGTAAGATATTGCCGTGTGCGATCACTCCATCAGCTTGACCATGTGCTCATACAGGAGCTGACGATTCTTCTGATCGTGCATGTCAATGAAGTCAACGACGATGATCCCGCCCATATCTCGGAGTCGTAGCTGGCGAGCCAGCTCTCCGCAGCGATGAGATTGACATCGATGGCTGCGCTCTTTCTGCTCGGTGCTCTTACGTGATCTATTCCCACTATTGACGTCGACGACGTATGCCTGGCTCGACGATGAGATAGGGCACCACTCAGCAGGTGACGCGTCCTCCGAAGGAAGCTTTTTATCTGTCGTGGACATTCTTCTCATCGAAGATGGGAATATTTCCTGTCTAGAGACGGACCACATCCTCCCGGCCGGGGAGCGATCTGCTGGACATACTGCTATCTCCTCGTAGTGCTCTTGTCATGACATATAGCTCTGGAAGGAGGGATTGAATGTGTCTCTGAGTATCCCGAGGCACGACTCGATTTTCGTATACGATCTTTCGGGAGTCTCGGGTGATCTTTTGGGGAGCTTCGCACGCTCTTCCCAGCGACGAAGTAGTCGCTGAGCTCTGGTCAAGCTCTGAGGCTCGCTTTCCTTCGGCAGAAGTGCGGACGATGACGCTGGTTCTTTAGGCTTCATGCTAAGGATGAGCTGCTTTAGGCGAGCTCGCCTCGTGCGATTCGATCTTGACGCTTACGGAGACTTTGTCGAGAAGAGGGACGAGGACAGATTGTGCCCTGCGATCGATATCTCGGCGAGAGACGTGGGCCTTTCGTAGAGATCGGTTCTTGACGACTCGACGAGACATTCTGTCCAGCTTTTGAGATAGTCTGTGATCTTCCCATCTTTAGGCAGATCAGGGAAGGTCGATCTTGCTGAGGGCAGGGACAGCTTGTCTTCTCGATCTGCTCTATAGCGCTGCTGCAGCCCGATGAGATCATCCCCAGGTCAAGATAGTGAAGAAAAGCATCCTTCTTATATCCTACATCGACGAACGCGGCGTTGAGACCGGGCATGACCTTCTTGACACGTCCGAGGTAGATATCCCTGACGGCGAGCGCTAAGTCTCTACGCTCACGCTGAAGCTCTACTGTCAGTTGGTCTGCAGTAGAGCCATCGAGATCTCTTTGGACGAGACATCGACGATGAGTTCACTGTTCACTTAGCGATCTGTTGATAATGGAGCAAATATGAAGGGCGCATAAAGCATGCAAGGGCAAGGTGCCCTGTTCTAGTAAACCGCCTCACCCTTAGTGCATGTTGACATTACTTCTTCTTATGTCTGTTCTTCTTGAGTCTCTTCTTACGCTTGTGCGTAGCCATCTATGGCGCTTTTTTCTCGCTTGGCATAGCTGTTGCTGATTATATGATTGTTTACTATAGTTCTGATCCACTACTTGACCTTCGAGCGAAGAGCTTGGAGGGCTTGAAGCGCAGGATGCGGCGCTTGATGATGATCAGTAGTCTTCTTAGAGATATTACGAGCTGTCTTCTCGCACGCTCCTTGATGATGAAGCTCCAGCCACGCAGACAGACGTTTTCCCTCGACTAGAGAGTCCTTGACGGACTCCATGAACGCCTCTCACCACAGCCAAGGTGGTCTCCTTATCGACCCTCGTGGTCTTGGCGATGTCGCTCACCACTTCTGCCTTTCGCTTGCTGATGAAATATTTTAATTGTATGAATATCATTCTTTTGCCCTGCAACATATACGGTAAATCTTTGAATATACAGGAAAAAGAGCCCACAGCACTGTGCCATAGGGGCTCTAAACCAATATTGGGAGGGTATTTATTTATCCGTGATCGCCTTAAGTACGAGTCGAGTAGACGCCAGTGCGCCGATGAGCGAGGATAGCTGTCTGGAGGATTTCTCAATGATCGGGCGGAGTGCCTGTACTTCGACGGTAGAAGGAGCTCTTCAGAGCTTCATTGATACTTTCGTAACATCCACCACTTAGTCTGACGCTGTCGCTTCTTCTTCGAAGTAGCCGAGCCCAGGCAAAGTGTCGGTACTCACTGATCATATCCCCAGATCTCCTTAATACCAAGTCCACAGAAACCAGAGGCAAGGACCTTAGGACGCCACTGACTCTGTGGGAGGAGAGATGAAGAGTATTTCTGAAGTGTGAGGCCGCCAGGCAGCCTTATCCATATTGTCACCATCAGCTTATTGATGACGATCGCATCAGCCACTCCATGATCCCTCTAATCCCCTTGGAGCTCATCTCCTGTACCTGCAAGCTGGATGAGTAGGGAAGAAGTCGACCATCGAGTGCACGACCGTCTCACTTCGCCCACACACCACGGTCTCAAACAAAGATCGTGTCGAAGCCTGCTGCTCGCAGAGGATAATCGTCTCTCGGGTCTTGCTGCCACGCCACCGAGAGCCTGCCAGGACTAGAGTGAAGGCACTTCTCTCTGGAGAGCTGCTCCATACGGTCTTATCGCCGAGGATACTCCCACCAGAGCGCTCGCTACTAGTCAATGAAGCCAAGACAGCCAGCGTTCACTCCTGCTTGACAAGCGTGCATCCCTGAAGGTATCGATCGATGTACTCTTGCCCGCACCTGGTACACCTGTGATCCCGACACGCATAGACTTACCGAGTAGGGTAGGCAACGCTCGATGATCTGCTGGGCGATACATGATGGTCGGGGGCGATTATCTCGACGAGTGTGACGGCTGGCCCAGCAGGTGATACGGAGCGGAGTGACTCTTCGACGAATTCGTCCACCGTATCGTATGGCGTGCTATGTGTCTCAGGTTAGGTTGACCATAGCTGAGCAGCCACCTGATCGACCTTGAGTCCCAGACAAGCAGGATCGTTCTCCTGGATGGTGTGCGTTCTTCGTTGATGTCCATATCGCTTGCTCTTGTGTCTTGTTCGTGAGTTGTTAGGCGAGGAAGTGAATCATATGGTCACCCGCCACACACTCAAATGCACACAATTTCACGTCTCATTGGGGCAACCATGCTTGATTTCTTAGCTCTGGTGTCTGATTCCTAGTGCTTTTACAAGTCATGAGGTAAGGCTCACCTCTATCTATGATCTTCGGAAGACGATGGCAACTAGTAGTGCTGTGACGATATATGAGGAGTCCCGTGTAAGCCCTAGCTCATGCTCCTTATTTAGATTCACACAGATCTCCGAACGAGAGGATGACTGACAAAGAGCGCTGCGGATATTCCTCCTACCCAAACAAAAACCTTTACTAAGCCAAGCTGAATAGCTTAATCAGAGATAGACCAAATGTACATACGAAGAGTGGGGTCCAAAGCCAAGACTGAAAACCACAGCCCAGTGAACCAGATGAGTACGGCTGAGAGTAGGCGATCATGGCATACTACTCGAGCTCTCGCCTCATAGCGACATAGAGCATCCTAGCCTCAAAAGGTGAAGATATGGCCAATGCGTTGATTTTAAGGCAGTGGATTGCCTCTCCTGCAGGATCACATATAGTCTGGACATACCAGCTTAGTAGCATGAATCCCTATGGATACAACCCAGTGCTGTGGAAGAGGAGGAGGCGGTATACGATGTAGAGCTGGAGGAGTCCAAAGTACCAGTAAGGCCCTAAGAACCAGGTTCAAAATATCTCACCTGTGATATTGCTCACCATCGCAAGCTGGATCAGGGCATCCCACGAAGTCCCAGAGAACCCAAAGATGTCAGTCGTAGGTTGAGCAGGTAGAAGGCTAGTTCCCACTAGAGCATGGCTAGGAGTCAGGTGAGCCCAGTATGAAGGGAGAGAAATTTTATCACCACTCTGTCCGTACTTTTCTCCAGCCATAGGCGCTAAGGAAGACGAAGAGCACGACCCATAGTGACCAAAGAAGGATAGAGCTGTAGAAGGCGCTCATCAGGATGAGCTAGGTAGCGGACTAACTTAGATACATGCCAAGACTGGTAGGTGAACTCATTCTCGAAGATCGCTCCCTTCATCCAGTGCGGCACAGTTATGGAGAGCGATGCTTTCGATATCACACCACGAAGGATAGCACTATCGATGCTTGCGCCATTTTGTATGAAGGATCGAGGACTCTTTTCCTGCTGCTCGTGCGAGACGCAGTGGGTGTCTTGTAGAGCTAGGGGGCTATAGTAACCACCCTTAGTACAGGAAGCCGAAGAGCCAGACAGGATGGTCTTCCGGGAGAGACGCCTCCTGCTCGAGGATGTAATAGCGGTCACCGGTAGCGACCCGTGAGCTCTCCTTTCGATCTGCACGGGGTACTTCCCGTCGATCTCAAAGAGTGCGAGCGAAGAGCGAGCGCTCAGACGAGCGTCATGCCCTTGCTGAGCTGGTTAGCCGACGAAGGTCCTCAGCAGTTCAGTCCGATCGGCAGGCCCCTTGACCCAGGAGGTGGTAGAGGTTAGGGGCTGCCCAGGTAGGCGATGGCTGGCTTGCCTGACTCGTGTCTCCCGGCTCCGGTAGATGGAGCGCAGGACACGGCATCGGACAGGGTAGCGGATGTAGTTCATCAGTGCTCCGGGAGGTCTCCCATCTCGGTGGCGAGCTGGGAGACATTGGAGCATCTGCAGCGCTGGACGCCGCGCGATGAAGATGAGCTGCTGGAGCCAGCAGGACGCTGCTCGACTGCTTTGGATGAAAAAGGGAGGTCCACCTGAGGGTCATATTGAGCGTCTTGAGGAGGTTCTCCGAGTAGAGGCGAGGCCTATGGAAGGAGTAGTAGCCGTACTCAGATATGATCCATCCACAGACCGGGATTGATCGAGTAGGATATGCCGAGACTGTCGGTACGCTCCATGATATCCTCGAGTGAGAGCGCAGGCGGGTGAGACCATTATCCAGCTGGATAAATTTCAGAGAAGCCTGCCAGATGACGATCGCCAAGGAAGCTAGCTCAGATCCTCCTCCTCGAGGTTCATCACATGTCGAGGCGGTAAAGACGATACGAAGCTCTAGGATACTTTGTAGTAGCACTCCTTGAACTCCGCCATCCAGTCTGGATACTTGAAGATTTGATCCAGGAGGAGCGACGCTCCTGTCGCACAAACCCCCAGCGAAGTCAGCCAGGACGGGTGACCGTGAAGCTGAACTGGTTCAGGCTGATGTAGAGGTATTCGGGTGCATTCGAGCATAGTAGCGCCGAGCATAGTTCAGAGGAAGGTGGTCTTTACCGACACCACGTGATCCTCGGATCCCGATGATGCGATCGTTCCAGTCGTATCCTCCATGAGTGCACGCTGCAGGCCTGGCCTCTGCTTGATGAGGGCATTATGTGTGTGATGTAACTAGTCCACTAAGTCTCAAAAACTCGTTCTTCTTCGATCAAAATGAGCAGGAGGGGGACCTCAGGGCAACCACCTCCTATAATTTTGCTGTGGTAGGGGCAAAGGTTTGCTCAAGACACCAGCATGCTCTTGGTACTTTATTATTATATGTAGGGCTTGAGATCAGTTCCTTTTCGTCCCGAGCCTTGCTCTCCTTCCCTCCTTGTTCATTAGGTAAGCGCTTGCCCAGCCTCGATTGCATAAGCTCCAGCAAAAAGTACTTTAAACTTTTGAGCAGGCTTTCGAGCAGTGTCTGGGAGGAGAAGAGTCGCACGTCTCTGATGCTGGAGAATACTGGGCTGTCTCTGGAGCCCTCTAAGGGCTACAGAGGACCTTACGGTATCGCCTCGACGACCCACGGTCGTCGAGGCACCTCACAGTAGTCGACGACCTACCGTAGGTCTCTTTTTGGGGCTCTGTAATCAGCGAAATCTCCTGATAGACGGCTCTCTCTGAGAGCTCGGTCACCCTTCGTCTTCTCCCTGCCCAGCAGGGCTGGGGCCTCCTTGGCTGGCCTCTAGACAAAAATACTCAATAAGTGCTCATTATTACGCACATTTGCATGCAATTCAATGAGAATGTATTAAACGTTAAACAGCTAAGATTACCTATGACGATTGATCAGTTCAACTCGCTGGTAAGAAGGTTTTCGTTCGTGTGGACTCTCAATGTCCCCTCGACGCAGATCAACATCACCGATGACGTATTCGTGCCGCTCTGCCTCACCCTGAAGAAGATCCTTGCCGATGGGGGCTCGGTCATCATGTGGTCTGCACCTTAGGTCGCCCAAGAAGGTCAGATGTTCTCCTCGCCATATCTCGCACACGTCTCAGCTCCTGCGTAGAGTAGTTCGCCCTGACCGCATCGGTGAACGAGCCACGTGAGCTCGCTCAGAACCCCAAGCCAGGTGAAGCTCTCCACTGGAGAACCTCCGCTCTACGCCGAAGAGGAAGGTAAGCCTCGTGGCTCAGCTGAGGATGCTTCTGAGGAAGAGAAGGCCGTTGCCAAGAAGGCCGTGAAGGAGAGCCAGAAGGAATTCACGAAGAAAGCCGCCGTCTCAGCTGATGTCTATGTCAACGATGCCTTTCGGTACGGCTCACCGTGCACATGCCTCTACGGCGCTCATGCCGCTTACTTCGACGCTGACCACAAGCTCCGCCACCTCATGGGGTAAGGAAGTCGACGCTGTCAACAAGGCCGCGAGGACATCCGCCGTCCTTCACCGCTATCATGCTCTGGTTCTCGAAGATCGACATCATCGAGAACCTTCTCGGTAAGGTAGACAACCTCATCCTCACCGGTGTTATGACCTACACCTTCGCTAAGGCTGCTGGTGGCAACATCGGTAACCCTCTGCGAAGATGATAGCTCGACCCAGCTCGGGAGATCGTAGCTAAGGCTAAGGCCAAATGGTGGAACCTCGTCCTCTCTACCGACTCGAAGATCGCCGATGCATTCAGCAACGATGCTAAGACCGACTTTCGCCCAGAACGATAACATCCCCAGGCTGATCCAGGGGACATAGGTCCCGACAGCATCCGTGCTTATCGTAGAGGTGATCCTTGGCTCTAAGACGATCCTCGAATGGTCCTACGGGTGTCTTCGAGATGGACAACTTCGCCGATGGCTCGTGCATGTGGCAGAGGCGATCGCCGAAGCTACGGCTAACGGTGCCTTCTCACGTGGGTGGTGGTGACAGCGTAGCGTGCGTCAACAAGTTCGGCTACGCAGACAAGGTCTCTACGTCTCTACGGTGTGGCGGGCGCTCCTCGAAGCGATCGAAGGGAAGAAGTCTCGGTATCGCAGCTATCGAAGGCTAAGCTCCGACTTCGTACTCAAGTGGGAAGCTCCTCTGACTTGGCAAGTAGATGCTAAGTCGGAGGGAGCCTTTCATCTGGAGGATACCCCAAGGGTTACCGCCATCGGAGGTGGAGGAGGTAGGCTAGGGCTCGCCCCGATGAAGCGAGTAGCTCGTCTGCCCTCAGCTGAGATGCGTAGCTGGGGTAGGAAGGGCGAAGATCGGGCGGTGGCATCGTTCGGCAGCGGACGGTGCGCATGGTACCGCTACTGACCATATTCGATGATGAGGAGCCCATCCCCCAGGGCAGCTTGTATTCGGTCACGGGCGACCGCGGATGCTACTGACGGGAGTGCCTAGGGGTATTCGAGGGCAGGCCCCCATGGTGCACGAGTCAGTCTGGAGCGAAGCATGCGTCTCGGATGCGCCCTGTCGAGCCCTGTAGCAAGGACAGCGATCGTCCTACCACCCACACTCTAGGGCTCTCGGTGAGCTGCCTCGTCACAGCTGAGGGCAAGACCGCTGACGATCGTCTTGCTCTCATCGCCCTTGTCAGCGATCCTGTAGGGCGGCTCTTCTCCTCTGGACTGGGACTACGGTCCCTCACATGGTGACACTGATCTGAACGTAGGAGCTCAAGGGCTCACCCAGGGCAGAGAGGAGGACGGGACGAGCGCTGGAGCACCCTGAGCTGACTTAGGGCAGGAGGGAGAAGAAGGGAGGATGCTGACCCCTGTATGATCGACAAAGAGCGAGCTCTTTCTCAGCCAGAGGAAGGCCTGCTCTAATTTCTTTCTTGGTAGCAGTCAAGGCCCGTCGGGAGCCGAGGGGTAGCCCAGAGGGAGCTCTTTCTCGAGGCAAAGAGCTCCAAGAGCTTGCGCGATGCCTCACGGATCGAGGGCGAGGAGCTCTAGGAGCCCTGCCCCTTCAGGATCTGGGATGACGGAGTCCATCTTCCTTCCGTGGGTTACTCCTCGCCTCCTCGTCGATCGCTGAGCACGAAGATCGAGAAGTTCACCGACCCATAGATGCGGTGCCGCTGAAGTACGGGAGCTGAGCGAAGTCACAGGGCAGCGGGATGCTCTACGAGGACGCCTCTCCTTCAGTAGTCCTGAGGGAGAGGATCAGCTCAGGAGCTCATGATCTCCCTGAGCGTAGGGAGGGTCGATGAAGATGAAGTCGAAGAGGGCTCTCACCCTTGGAGGAGGCATAGCGAAAGGACATCTGCCCTGCAGTACCCAGATGTCTGCGTCCTCCTGAGCTCACGAGCTACGGAGCGATGAAAGAGTGTGCTCTGACGTCGCTCTAGGGCGAGCACCGCTGACAGCCACGGGAGAGGAGCTCTACGGCGATACTTCCCGTTCCGCTGAAGAGGTCCAGCGCCGACAGTCTCTCAGGTCAATGTAGTGCTGGAGTACGTTGAAGAGGTTCTTACAAAGTCCGTCGTCGGGACGAGCATTGAAGCTTTGGCACGTCGAGCGACGACGCTTGTACTTACCACCCATGATGCATGGATTCTAATGAGCTGTGGGGAGGGAGCTTCGGGAGCTTGGGGGAGGCCCGATAGCGAACTCCGGTGATCGCTATGTAGGGGAGAGGAGCTCCGTCTCATGGGCTGCTGCCTCGAGGAGGCGAGTAGAAGCCTCCATCCTTCCTTGGGATAGCTGATGGTGATCCGATCGGTACTTCCCTCGAGGGCACAAGTATGCCAGAAGCTGAAGGCTAGAAGACCGCTTCTCCGCGAGAACCTTTCTCCTCGAGGTTGACACCAGGGCGAAGCTATTAGAAGCCTCAGGAGCTCCTTCGAGAGAAGGAACAGGTCGATCGCCCCTCACTGTAGGAGTAGGAGGAGCCATTGCCCCTGTCTCGAGCGTCCTCATCTCTACGTCTTCAGGATGGGAGCAAAGCAGGAGGGGCTCGATGATCAGGAGCGTACGGCGGAGAACTGAGTGCTCCCTCGACCACGAGAGTGACGAAGGTCTTCGTCTCATCGGGGGAGGGGTGTAGCGTAGATAGCTCTTCTCGGAGCCCTGATCCACCTGCCTGCGCCTCTGAGTGGAGAGATCCAGAGCTCATCCTGCCTGTCTAGAGAGCTCTAGCGCAAGGCCTCTCGGGCTCGTAGTAGAGGGTGACACGGCGGAAGGGTAGCTGAGGAACCCATGCTCATAGTAGAGCTCCCAGTCGAGTGTAGACCGACGGACTCTCGGCTGAGGCTTCTAGCAGACGGAGGATCTGGAGCGAAGGCTCCTCGCGGTAGATACAGCAAGTCCACCCGAAACGGTCTGGATGGACAAGCGAGGATGCAGCCGGCTGCCGTGAGGGGGTAGATGGAGCCATTACTCCCAGTTACCGTTCGTCTTAGCTTCGGTGAGCGAACCGCACGAAGACCAGGGTGCTGGTCTTAGCCTGACAGCTTCTGACCTTCTACGGACATGACGTGGGTTGTTCAGGAGGGTTGAGGCTAGCAGGTAGCCTGAAAGCCTGGAAGACAGGCATCTGACTTCGCCTCACCGACTCTCCTGCCGATAGAGCTAGCTACCACGTGGATAGAGGAGTCGGGGGTTGTTAGATGACGAAGAGCTTAGCCAGGTCAGTCCCATCGTTGAGGAGGGTATCCTTAGCAGCGAATCCCAGATGGTGTCACGACGGATCAGGACCACGACGAGCAGCATTCTTCTTCGTTTGTGACCCTGATCTCTGCTGGCACTGGTGGTAGTACCTTCGCACGGACGTAGAACACGTCTCGTTCTGGACGAAATCGGATGAGCTCTTCCTTGTTAGCGTACTTGTCGCATACACGCTCTGTAGGCTTCTTTTCGAGGCTTGCGGATCTTCTTGAGCCGCTTCGGAGCTCAACCTCGATCTTTAGCTTGCTTCTTGGTCGAAGTTTACGGGTGCTAGCACGCTTGGATGGTGATGTAGGCTGTTTCACCACGACCAAGGCTGGCCAGTACGAGGACAACTTTTCATCGTTGATCTATGTAGTATTTTGTGTTAGACGTGTCCGGTGGTGAAGCTCCCTGCGTGCATCTCTATACACGCTAAAATCAGTAACTTCACACGGACAAAGATAGAAATTATTATTACATGCCGGTACCGCCCCTCATCAGCAGTCCCCGTGCGCTCCTCAGGAGACCTCACGAGCGACCAGCGGAAGCCCTCCTCAGCCTCCTCGATTACCCTCGAAGCGTCACCACCCCACGCCCTCTATCTCCTTACAGGATACGCCAGTACGGGGAAGACGTCTCCTCGCTCCATCACAGAGGCTGCCACTCGGGCCGCATTCACGTCGAGCTGATGGCTCCCACAGGACGGGCTGCTAAGGTGCTTACGGGAGCTACGGGGCGCCAAGCTCGACCATCCACCGTACTATATAGAGCTCGACCCAGCTACAGGAGGAGTGGGGAGCTCAACTCGGACGAGTCTCCGCAGGTCGCCCACGCCTTCATCGGGACGAAGCTCTGATGATCTCGGGCGATACGGGGTGAGGTGACGCCCTCGGCCTGGGCAACCTCCTGATGACCTCCTGCTCTATGTGTGGTCGCGACGAGAGTAAGCTCATCCTCGTAGGGACACTGCTCAGCCTCCTCCCTGTAGGGACTCTGCTGAGTGATGCCCTCAATGCCGAGGTTCACCTCAGCTACGGGCTCGAAGTCTATGGGACGGAGCCCGTGAGGTCGTGCTCAGAAGAAGGGGCATCTCACACATGCCACCCAGCTCCGTCAGCCCTCGAGGACTCCGCCGACCTGGATCCCGAGGAACCTCCACTCATTCTCACCCTTTAGATCGAGGGTGGCGATCTCCGCCGTCGAGCCTGGGAGTTCACAACACTATCGATGAGGTCCACTGGCTATGGGATGGAGGAGTGTCCGTCATCTGTCCTCCAACAAGAAGGCACTAGGAGTGCAACCACGCGTCCGCTCTGCCGTCCTCTACATGACGAAGAGGAGGCGGTGGTGCGTGGGGAGCGACTCATCGTGGCTCGTAACAACTATCACCACACCAAGCGCCGAGACCAATCCCGACTTCATCGCCAATGGGGAGACGATCGAGGCGCAGAGACCGCGGACACTACCATGAATATGGACTCACTGCAGATGCTACGATCTACCCGCCCGATCGGGATGAAGCGCTGGAGGCACGCCTCCTGCTCTCCTGCCCTCGGAGAGCCCACACCACGCGCACGCAGGAGCAGCGTCAGCAGCTCGAGCAGATAGCAGCCGACCACGCAGACATCCTTCGCTCACCGACCGCACGAGAGGATCTCGTCGAGATCCCTCTGGGGGCACTTGAGGCTCGGGCATGGCTATGCCGTCACGGCATAAGGCCCAAGGGGCAGGGCTTGCAGTCGCTGATCTAGCTCTAGTCGGCACCCTGCCTGAGGATAGGAACATGGTGCGCTGGATCTATACCGCCTCACCTGAGCTACGAAGCGTGTCTGTCTGATGGCCTTCCCCCTGAGCTGGTGGACCGATCCGCTATACCTAGACCTTCCGTAAGTTCATCGTCTCCGATAGCCCTGTGGCATAAAAATAGATCTCTATTCATAGGAGGCGACCCAGCAGGGTCGACTCACTCCTATGAATGGGTCCCTGAGGGACCCATGAATGGGTAGTCTTACCGACCCTATTCTTCAGCGAAATAGGACGAGCGTCGGCCGTAGTCCCCAGCGAGGGGCCGGTCGCGAGTGAAGCCGCTCTCTCAGAAGCCCCACAGTCCAGGTAGGTCTTATCCCAGCCTCTGCCTGAACCGCACGGACTGACATCAGGGATGCTCAGCTCCGAGCCTTGATGCAAGCTCACGCCCTGGGAGTCGAAGTCGTACCACGCAGCAGGGCACCGACAGCGCAGCCCCAGTGCCGCTGGGTAGCCCAGCAGAGAAGACATACCAGGCAGAGGTCTGCCCATTGCCTCGTCACTGCAGTAGCCGTCGGGGCGATCCGAGAGCTTATCCATGACCCGACGCACCTAGTGCTGGGTCTTCCACGGCCTCCCGCACAAACTACAGAGGTAGATCGTGCTGATGGCTGATTGCCATAAGTATAGCTGCCCATATCCATGATCTCGCACTCTCGGATCTCATGGATGACGAAGCCGTAGTAGCTATCATCGAAGATGGGAGGAGGGTGAAGATGCCGTCGAGCTTCGAGTGAAAAGCCTTGCTCCTCCCATCAGATCGATGAGCCCCTGACATCATGGAAGACCGACCAGCTGTAGTGTAGCGAATTGCCTTTCGGTGAAGGCATCCCCACTTGAAGACCGAGAAGGGACTCTGGAAGCTCCCATCCTTCTTACGCCCACGCATCCATCCTCAGGCTGGGGTCGCAGACTGCGGTAGCTGAGCGCTCGCTGACGATAGAGTGCGAGGTCACCTCGTCTGCTCCAGCTCTTCTTCAGCGCTCGGAGGATGCACCAGTCGTCATAGGGCTATACTCGAGCGTGCGTGCTGTATGCTCGTTGATCCTGACATCTGAGGGGATGTAGCCGAGCCTGTTATAATACTTGTAGCCGAGGCGACCTGTGGAGCGGATCGTCGGGTGCCCGCGTTTTCGCTCCATGGAGGAGGGCTGATGAGTTCCTTGGGATCGATCTTCCCGAGCCCCTTGAGATAAGCATCGGTGATGACGGAGGAGAATTATTCCCACCATGCAGTCACGATGTCCAGGGCTTGCCCATTCCGGGAAGAAGCCACTTTCCCGATAAGCATTCATCAGCCCTCGCCATCTTCGCCCTCCTCAGGATAGACGAGGTGGATGAGGGCATGAGGCACTGGAAGGTATCCTCAGTAGCCCGTGTCTGTATAGAGATAGCCTGACGTACCTCCCGCCCAGGGGCTGTAGTGGAGCACCACTCGCCCGCTGATCTCACAGAAGCGACGAGGGAAGAGCAGGGAGCGATAGAGACAGCGTAGAAGGTCTTCATGCGCCTCGGAGTCTGTAGACAGCGATACGACCCCAGCCCTTTCTCCCACACGGTCCACCCTCAGCTCACCTCGGCATAGGGAGCGATGAGCGACTCCCGAAGGCTGGGCCAGTGCCTGCTCGGGCTGGGATGAACGAGGAGGCGACATAGAAGGTCGTCGCCCTTGCTCGCCGACTTACGTGCAGCGAGGGCATGCTTCCCCTTCCCTCCGTACCTCTCGGACGACCGAACGGACAGGCTGTGAAGCGTACACGAAGTATCTAGCAGCCTCGAGGCACGCCCACCATGCTTTGCGACGATGCCTACGAGGGTGTAGGATCCTTCGCTGGAGCCTCGAGCCCGAATCAAAAGGCGTCGATGAGGATCCAGCGCCTCAGCGGGGGCTTGCTTGGAGAACCTGACCTCGAAGACCACCGCCCGCTCCTGTTAGCCAGGCACCTGTGTGTCGTAGTCCGCTAGATAGACCTCATAGGCGTAGGGGTGTGCCTCTTCGGCTTGGTGGCTGAAACCAGGATGCTCGCTTGTCTTCGTCGAAGAGGGGCTTCTTCCGTCTGGGGGAGGAGGAGAACTGCCCATAGTCGTTGATCCAGGGGCTAGGCTGGTGGGGTCTGCTCAGCCCGATCTCGTCGCTCGATACTATATCGCCAGCCGTCCCCCATCTTGCCCGCCTGAGAGGTCCAGCTATTCATCCCCAAGGCGGGAGATGATGGGGCAGGTGCCGAACTAGGGTGAAGTCACCTGAGTGCCGACGAGGGATTGACGAGATCTACGCATGAGGTGGACGGAGCTTGCTGGGCCTAGGCTGAGTGCAGTCGAGAGACCGAGGGCTGCCCTAGTGTCGGAGGTGTTCCTTCATAAGGGTTAGGTGAGCTGGAGATAGCAGGCCGTCTCGTAGCGAGTGGCAGAGGAGCCTAGTGGCTTTTGGCTCAGACAGCCGTGGTAGCGTGCGATGACCTGATCGACATAGCTGGCCACCCCTGCCTCGGGAGGTAGCCCGCACGGCAGACGGGACATGTAGCTACTTAGCTCGCTCTTGAGGCGGAGGGCAGTCTCGATACCTCCCTCCCACCTGTCGGAGGCATAGCCGTACTTCTGCCAGACGTACGGCATCCTGTAGGTGTGCCGACCAGCGTTGTGGTAGGCGGCAGGCGACCTGGTGATCCGCTCCTCCTGATCGGGTGATCTGGTTGATGAAGAGGGCGTCGATGGAGCGGAGACAGTCCACGGCGACACGTACCGATACAGCGAAAGCCGAGGAGCCCTCAGTGCAGCCCCATAGATCTCGGTGCGCATGATCCCCATCAGACTTGCCCTCAGACCAACCGACGACTCGGACGGAAGTCTCGACTCCTGATAGGCGATGGAGGCCAGCATCTGCCAGGGCCACCCTATCCGCTGGAGCTTCTCGGCTCAGAGAGTTTGCCCAGCATGAGGATCCCATGCAGCTCAGCGAGCCAGTCACCGGCGTGGGGCATAGAGCCAGCCGTGTGTCGTGGGCCCTTCTCCCACCGCTTCAGAGCAGACCGCCCTGGGCGTAGGGCTGGAGGGGGTGTCTCGGTGGGCATCACCTGCTCACAGCTCGAAGTAGCGCTACAGGTATCCGCGGAAGCCTCATCCTCTGGGATGTTCCTGGCCCACTGGTTCCATGCTGGGCCCAGCTGCGGGTCCAATAGCCCTCGGAGGAGGTGAATTAGCGAGTCGCCAGGCAAAAGCCCACCTCCAGCGAGATGCTCGATCCCAGGGTAGTGGTGTCTTGGTGAGCTTAGCTAGGTCTTCGTCACGATGCAGTATAGTTGATCCTCGAGGCAACCTGAGCTGACGAGGTCTTTGGTATTGACCGTATCGGCGTCGATGACTCTGCAGGCGGATCCATCCCTAGTTGCTCCTCGGACGCATTACGCCCTTCGGCACGGGAGCCCGAGAGACGCCCAGCACGCTCCAAGGAGCCCCGTCACATCCCTCAGAGGGACGCCATCCCCCGCTGTCTCACGGCGCTGCACGAGTGACCAGGTCCCGAGAGACTCTCTGGCCCAGCGAAGAAGCGCTCCTAGCAGAGGCAAGTCACGGCATGGGGTGTGATACACAGGACGACACGTCTGCCTCGACCATCTCCTCAGCCTCCTCCATGCTGTGGGTGACAGAGCTCACTCGGCAGACGACGGCTACGTGCGAAGAGCTGACGAGTTTCATACCGATGCCAGCCCATGGGCCTCATCTCGGTAGGTGAAGAAGGTCGCAGCACCTGGAGAGCGTCACGGACACGAGCGGGTGTTGGGCAGACGCATCCCTCTCGGGCTGCGATCTCCTGCCCAGTAGCCTGCCGAGCACGGAGAGCAAGGAGGCAGCCAGTCCCCAGAGCTGCCAGCCATCCCTAAGGCCAAGAAGAGAGAGTCGGACGAGGAAGTCTAGATAGGAAGCTTCGGACTGCAGAGATAGCGTAGATGAGGCGAAGGGGCTTGAGACGTACGCGAGCTTCGTGCCGACGTTCTCTATATGATAGTGTGAACATGTCCACCGCACGAGACTTCGTCACGATACATCCCTGAGGCCGTGCTGTAGATCACGAGCCCGAGTGGCGGGATTGCAGCGACGTAGACGATACGCCGTGCGCGGCTTCGGAGGATCGTCGTGATGACATCTTCGTGCATCCCCGCACGAGGAGGGCGATGATGACGTCTGGTGCTCCGTGCTGCGCGACGAAGTCTTTCGGTCAGAATATCCTTCATGTCGCCCGCATAGAAGAGCGTACTGTCGATCCGCTGATTGACCGAGCTTATTGACACGGGCATCTTCGATCGCCCTCGCACGTATTCGGATCCTGACGACCGAGCTACACTGGCGAGCGACGAAGTTGCAGCAGATCGTCCCCGTCCCCGCATAGAGGTGTGACACGCCTGCTGAGCCTGTAAGTTCGGCGAGTCGGGAGCTACCTTGTAGAGCCCAGTAGGCTTGAAGGCTGTTGGTCTCGCAGAAGGACTTCTGCCGATGCGAAGCGTAGTCCTTCCATCTCTCCTCGATATAAGTCTCGCCCATGCAGAAGCAATGGACTCTTGGTCGCCGATCGCACTGGCTGCATCCTGCCATGCTGATGACATAGAGCAGGGAGGTGATCTCAGGAAGCGCTCTGGATCGCTGTGGGTAGAGCCGTGCGTGCTTCATCCTCACGGAAGAAGACCACTACGACCATCAGCTCTCGCCCGTGGAGGTGAGAGCGTAGCATCAGCGGTACGCACGAGCCCCTCCTGCTTCGCAGACTCAGAAGTAGGGGTAGTCCATGGACGGGCTACAGTAGTCACGAACGAAGAGGCGGATCTCGTGTCCATGATCGGTAGCGCCCAGATGACAGATATCGACATCTCAGGACCTTGTCGGAACATCCCAGGAGGTGGTATCCAAGCCCGGACAGCCTCACTCGCAGAGGGAGGTCGGAGCAAGGAATAAGTGATCCATCTCGGGAAGAGCCATGCGTCAGGGACCGAAGGTGAACTCCAGCTTGTTGCGATAGCGCCCGTCCGCTTCGAGCCTGTGGATGGGGCAGGTACTCCACCGACGGGTACCTTCCTGATGTGCAGCTCTAGCATCACGGACGACCGGCGCCTTACCTCCAGCCGAAGGGGGTAGGGGAGGTGCTGCCACTTGCATCCCCAGCAGACGGTAAGGGAGCAGATGGGAGTGGCGTGCTGGGAGAAGGTGTCTGAGACGTGCATCTCACCCTCCATGAAGCTGCTCTTCTTTCTGTGACCTGGATGTCACAGAGGTCACCAGGAGCAGCCAGCGCGGTACGAAGAGTACCTTTACCCTCGACATGCGTCAGGGCTCCTTCACTTGCAAGCACCTGTGATGGATACTCCCTCCAGGAGAGGAAGCTCTTCTTTTCGTGCCAATGAATATGATAGACCGCCTGTTGTGGTAGGAAGAGTGAAGTCTTGACTCATCCCTCATGGAGCTGCTAGCAGCTACGTGCCACACTACTAGCCTCGAGTGATCAAGGACGTGCATGGAGACTACTCCATGGTCGGGCGCCCTAGCACAGAGGAGAGGGACATCCTGGGGTGAGGAGGAGCCCAAAGCCCCCAAGAGGGGAGAGCCGTCTAGCTGGCTCGCATCCTGTGGAGGCTGTGGCTTCGATCTCTGAAGTCGAGATACGAGAGGAGGGTGGCCTCTGACCTGTCTGGCTAGGAGCCTGGAGCTTCTCACAGAGGGCAGTCGCATAGTATACGGATGATGGGCGCTTGTAATACTTACGCACATGCAACCACCGGGTAGGTAGACTCGATCTTTCACCCCATCGATGAGGCTGCATCGTACCCTTTTAGTCCTGACATTCACGAGCTGAAGGGAGAGCAGGGCTTTTCGTATCGACACCCCTGAGGGAGGTCGACACGCCGTTTGCCTGCGATGGTAGCGTCGGGGTAGGTGGCTCGGAGCTCACTGACCTTCTTCCCGCTCTTAGCTAGGAGGTGAGAGGAAGAGGCAAGGACACCCACAGAGGGCATCACGACCATAGTGGAAGCTCTGTGGCAGATCACTCCACCATTCCCTTCGCCACCGATTAGGGCACCGTCCTCCTTCATCACTGACGACATTGACCCCACCCACAGAAGCTGCTGCTGTATAGGTGCCTCCGTGACGCTCTGTGACGTCCTCTAGAGCATACCGGGCAGAGCTGGAGGTTCGATACCGCACTCCACCACCATTGAGCGAGAGGAGGTAGTTCGCTACCGCTACGAGGGTATATTCCTCACTGAAGAACGTACCTCGCTCATCGATGATCGCCAGGGCGGTCTCACATCGTCGACGACGAAGCCTCACATCTACCTTGGCTCGTCCCCATAAGCGGAGCAGATATCGACGAGATGCTCGAGAGGCCTGCGTTATGTGCAGTGCCTGCGTGGCCCGGCATTGAGTGCCCGTGACGTGATCGACGCCGAGAGCCTTTGAAGAGTGCGGGGAGAGCGATCCCTCCCACAGAGTTTTGACGCTATCGAAGCGACACGGAAGTTCGCTCACGCATAGCTTCGACGTCGACGGCGGCAGGAGCTGAGGACAGCCTGGAATATGATCATCGAGGTAGCTCTCTTCGCCAAGGAGCGTACCCATCTCATCGACCTCAGCGAAGTCACGTCCTCATGCTCCGCCAGGCGAAGGCTGATCTCCTCACCATCGGCATCGCTGAGGAACCTCCTCGGACCGTTGAGGAGCTCAGTGCATTCCACTGCTTGTTGTGGCTCGCCGTGAGGATGATCCCTCCATCGGCCTCCTTCGTGTGACCGCCATCTCTGTGGTCGGTGTCAGCTAGTCCGATATCGATGACATCGCACCCCATACCCAGGAGTGCGCGGTGACGTGATGCGGCTGGACGCATGGTCCCCGCGAGATGCGTGCATCTCGGACCCACGACGATCAGGGGACGTGCCTACCCGGAGTGCTTACGTACATGAACGCTGCACAGGCTGCAGTGAACTGAGCGCGCTGACGGGATTGAGCCCATCGGAGACGTGCGCCTCATGGTACCTGTGATACCTGAGATGGATTTGATGAGTGTCATATGTATGGATTTATTGCGCTATTTTCGCAGTAGTGACGCACGAAGCCTCGCTGTACGCAGACGCTATTCCTCAGCGGTATAGTTCTGGGAGGGACTGAGTTTGGAAGTCAACGATGAGCTCTACTACCGCCCATTGCCCAGGACGGACATGGGGAAGGCGATGCTTTCGGGCAGAGGAGAGGTTGTCGTAGACCGTCGAGCCCTCCGTCGTTGATCGGACGTAGTGCACCGTCCCATCGCTACTATAGCACTGGGAGATGTAGCGGAAGAGAAGGCGAACTTCGCTTCGCTTACGTTGTCGAACCTGCGCCCTTAGCTCCGAGCCGCTGGACAAGTAGCCCTCGATCTCTACTGCCACGACGGTCTTTACCCACCTCGGGGCGAGCGCCTACCCTTGTCGATGACACGGAGGTAGAGCCCATTGGAGAGCTTGTAGACACATTGTGGTCGATGGTCTCAGGGAGGGTCTCATCGCTTCGCTGACGATCCTGAAGCGAGTGATTCCTTTGATCGTGACGATCGATGGCACGCTCGCCGCTCCTTCTTGAGCCGCGAGAGAGAGCTTGACGGCATGATTCTTCTTGCAGCTACCTAGAGCCAGGAGCGGGATGAGGTAGCAAGAGACAGAGGGCGATGCGATGAGAGATGAGTCTATTCATTGTGATTCTGAAGTATGCTACTTGATGATGAGGTTATCTTTATCTTAGAGCAGGGTGCTCTGAGGAGTCGTTACAACTCTCCTCAGCTGGACAAAGATAGATATTTTAGCCCTTCTATTGTGCCTTGGTGCTCTGCTCCTGCAGCGTTGGAGGTGTCCCCCACCTTCCGGAAGCTTCTCTGCTAAGGATACGATTGACGGGGAAGTCCCCAGGATCGGAAGGAGAGCTTGATCTGAGTCTTGTCCTCTCGGATGAAGCAACAGCAGCTCGATGCCTCGATCGTGAGCGGGATGCTGACCAGACTCGGTGTCGCCTCCTTGGACGCCCTGAAGCAGACGGAGCTCCTCTTGGGTGAGTGTGATGCAGGTCTGCACGCCTGGGGTAGAGCTCCAGCTTTCTGGTCGAGGGACATAGGCCCTGAAGGCGCATTCCGCACCTCGGGATTGTGGGTAGGAGAGGCGGTCGATCACGTGGGGGTAGTCTGCCGGAGGGCAAGGAGGTCACAAGTCGCTATAAAGAGACTCGGGGGAGAGATGGCTATACATGAAGCGCCCCTGCATCGGTGATGCTGATCCCAGTGAGGAGGAGTGTCGCCAGATTCGGGGGTGATAGCGATCTCGTAGCCGAGTGCTAATGCACAGGCGTGGATGACAGTTCACAGCGCTAGAGGCATCTCGGATAGCTGAAGGTCAGGTCGAGCCTCCTCTCGGATCAGAGGTGATGGTCGATGAGCACACGAGGAGCCTGAGCGCATCGTAGCAGCCTCGACAAGCCGTGGCAGCGCAGGCGACCGATCTGATTGTGCAGGTGGAAGATGAGGCCAGCCTCTGCGACGAGCCGAAGGCCTGGGCTCGCTCCTCGAGGAAGATGACGAGCCCACTGAGGCAGTGGAAAGCCAAGTTGAGGTAGCTCTCTCACGGGTCTTGCTGATGACATGCCACCGAAGCTCCGGGATGAGCCGAGCGAAGGAGGCCTGCCGCCAGAGTAATGTCACTGAGGGCATCACCATCGTGCCTGTGAGGGAAGATGACGATCTCATGTCCCGCTCGAGGACGAGTTGCTTTCAGCTTAGCCAGATCTTTGGTTCGCTCCAGATACATTTACTCATAGGTCTGATAGGAGACCCATGTCAGTAGGATGAGTATCCCACGACATGGGTCTTGGTGGTACCATGTGTGATAGGGCTTTGAGCCCATGTTAGCGTCCATTGAGGTAGCTCGATATCATTAGCTGATGGCCTCTAACGAGAGGTGCCTCTTCGTGGTCGAGGTCGCGGCCCGTGCTCTTCGGCTACTCCCCTCCTGATAGTGCTCGGAGGGCCGTGGGAGTGTACCGATACGCCTCATACGATTGGCATCGCCAGGTGGGGTGCTCAGGAGCCCATGGCGTCTGGTTCCCTTGACCGGAGCTTTCATCTTCCGCCAGAAGCTTACTGCATAGCGAGGATCGTATCCCGCCATCGCCATCAGCACGAGACCCATCTTGTCGATGGCTTCTGTACTCCTGCTTTACGGCCGAAGGAGCGCGACACCTACCTGAGCTCCGACACCACAGGCTTCGCTGATCAGCGACCCAAGCATCTGGAGCGACCTCTACGGCAGCGCCGAGGAGCTGACCTCCAGCCCGCGATCGAGCAACTGGTCACTGATTACGCTTCGTTGGCACAGCTCGCCAGAGCATGGCCTGAGCTCATGGCCCATGACGGCAGCGAGCTCAATATCCGAGTGGGCTCGGCCGACGGAAAAGGAGAGCCCATGACGACGATCTTCCTCCAGCATGCTGGTAGAAGGTATTGATTCTGCTTGCTGTCGCATTTATCGTTGAATTCGCAGCTTCAGCGAGGAGAGCATCGACCATAGCCGTTCTGCTTTGAGGGAAGGTATTGGTCGCAGCTGCTAGTCGTCGACCGACCTGGGTCACCTTAGCGTTGTAGGTGCCATTATTACTGATATGCGACTGGCTGCTGACAAATTGACGATATTGGGTTGCACTAGCTGCCAAGATCTCCATCAGATACGAGGTTGAGCTGACGACGCCCCTGTGATGGGTACCGTCCCGCAAGTTAGAGAGAGGATGAGTAGCCCCATGGAGAAGAGGCCGGTTAGGAGGACAGCGAATCTTTTCATAGGACAAGGTGATAAAACTGTGCGAAGAGTGAATGAAATAGGGTAAAGTCAGGAGCGGGGGCTGACCGACTGATAGTACCGCTGAGGGTTTGTAGGTCGGTTAGCCCCTTGACGAGCAGGGTCGACATAGCCCGGAGTTTGAGAATGGATAGGTTACAGATCGCCTCTCCTCGAGGGCTACGCTTCGGACGAAGACGTACCGATAGTGGGGTTGGGTCGTCTAGTTACCCAGCTCGGTCTCGATGAGCTCTAGGGAGAGGACATCCCACCTGAGTCTCTTGAGGGGTGATCTGTTACTGATGAAGTTCCCCATCGAATAGACAACGAATGTCGAGTCCCCTTGGGTATCTTGGCGCTTGAGGAAGGTGCTCTCCTGGACCCATAAATATCCTGATGATGGTATGGACATCTTTGTCAGAGCCACTGAGCTAGATCCTTCTGCCTTTATTAGGAGGCGCTTCGGTACCCATTGGTTCTAGTGAATCTGCACGATCTGCCGCAATTGCGCCGCCCGTTCGCTGGAGGTCACAGGCTATCTGCGCCTCACCGATCGTGTCAGACGAGGGCTAGAGGGACAGACCATTGCTTTTCAGCAGTCAGGGATAGCTAGCTCACGCCCTTGACCGTCACGAGGAGCGGGGTACGACTCATGCGCTCCTCTCTGTGCGGTAGTTCTTGCAGTTGGTGCTAGGCTGTCGAGGACATCGATGAAGTGACCACGCTATAAGGTCTTCTCGGTCACAGCTATGGTTATTAGCTGTGTGTCAGCACGTCGAGTTCGCATCTCTGAGTTTCACCGAAGGCCCTGGAGAGAGAACATCGCAGCCACTGTAGGGCTTCCTCCGAAGGTCGTCTCAGATTACCCACCGCTAGGTCGGCCTCTGGCGAGGGGCTTGACGAGGGAGAAGAGGGGCGAAGTCATACTGGATTATCGTTTGAGGGCCGCAATGCATTCGTGTCATGGGTCGCGATGTCGCCTGCGAAGACGAGATGAGTTGGTGTCATCCTGTCCCTCAGGGCTAGTGAGGGCGGCTCATCTCTATGCTCCTGGAGCAGGCACTCTGCCTCGGCAAGGCTAGGAGGATGGAGAGGACGCCTAGGAGGCATGCCCCGAGGTATCTAGGAGCGGAGGCGTGTCACGGGATGAGTCTATCTCTACTTGTATTCGGGAAGAGACTTACCGCCCTTTAGTCCTAGAGGCCGGGAGGCAGTTGACGTGCGAGAGGGGGCGATGTCCTCGTTCATAGCCTTCCTGCACAGTAACAGCCTGGCTCGGGTATGAGCACAGCTGCCGAAGCAGCATGCCTTGCTGAAGAGCCCAGAAGGAAAGAGACTCTGCCTCCTCCATCTTTAGGGAGCATCCCAAAGCCCTGATCCCTGGGACGACAGGGCCACCGTAGCAGGGGATCATCTGAGTGGTGTGCATCCCCTGAAGTGAGCTGGTTAGCGAGACTTGCAGTGCAGCTCTACCCAGGATGGAAGCTGTCGATCAGGTGCTCTTACCGACACCGAGTGCCCACTGAAGAGGTGATCTTCCTCAGTGACTGATCAGGTCGCCCACACCTTCGCCCGTGGTCATGAGACTCGGTGGCAAGGGTAGCCGATACTGCTGTAGTAGAGCTGGATGAGCCCTCCATGTACTCGGTAGCCTGGGGGTAGAGGTCGATCTTTGTTGAAGACGAGCCCGTCGGTACACGATAGGCCTCATGGCGAGGAAGTGATCGATGGCGTCGTACTGTCTCTGGGCTGCTACTGCAGATGAGGAGCGAGGCATCGATGTTGGCTGTTAGGATATAGACCTGGAGAGGTTGGCGGCACGACGGATGATATAGTTCTTTGGTGAAGAATATCACGGATGAAGTGCGCTCTCTTCGCCCTGACTCTTGCTGAGGTGACCTCACGTAACACCATGATGATGGGGTTGGTGAGCGAAAGCCTCTCAGACGGAGGCTGTCTCATGAAATGAGCGTTTGCCACCATCCTCTTCAGTGAGGACCGTGGCTACCCGTGTTCTTGAAGGACTAAGCCGGCTGGTTGATGCTACCGTTTGATGATTGTGTAGTCGTCGAGGCGATTTTCACTTGTCGCGATCTCCCTTCTCCTTGGCAGAGAAGAGTTCGCCTATCTTCTTGATATATCGGTCGTGAGCTGCACCGGCTTCGGTATCCTGCATACATCCTCGCAAAAGGTCCGTCTGATGTCTTTTCTGATGGCATCGTTGGTATCATGAGCATTACGGACGCCGAATCTTAGTGGTCCAGCATCGGCCCTGGACCCGCTTGACGGTGCCCGCCATGACGGTCCTCCGTCGGTGGTTAGATAAGCCCCATTGTTCTCGGGTGTGATGCCAAGCGAGAGTTGATGATAGCACGCTCAGATATCCGGATGATCCCCTCTCCCATGGGGTGATGACATGCCTTGGCACCAGGGATGGTGATTGTGCCTGAGTCAGGGAACTAAGCTCCATAGTAATTTATTCATGATCCCATCTAGGATCTTGACGTTACTCCACCAGCGTACTCGTGCCAAGGCTTCCTGAGATGCTCAATCTGTCTTCATTGGGCACCAGCCCAGCGATCAGCCTTTTAGTTCACTCATAGAAAGAATGTTAGTCTGTTGTATTTTAGGCTGGGATTGTTTGCTCTTACCAGCTCTAGAAGCCACGCAGGTACCGATCGACTCGCCGTCGAAGCACCTTGGAGAAGGTTTGAGCATCCATGCCTGAAGACGATGATCGGTAGGCTGTTCTCAATGGCACATCGTGGTGGCCGTCAGGTCCTGACCTGAGCCCTCGATTATAGATCCATAAGGATCCGTCAGAATCTAGTGGCCGTGGGGTCCTTCTCTGGGTCGGCAGATCCCACGACGTGTCCCCTTGAGCATCACATCGCCTTGAGTTCGACATCCCACGCAGGATGAGTTCGTGTTTGTGGTATAAAGGACTGCACCAGAGAGTGATGACGACCTCCCTGTTTCTGAGTGGGCGCGTCGATACATGATATTGGAGAATTCGCCGATGGCTCCATGTGATAGCAGTGAGGACACGGTTCTTCACCCCTAGTGAGGTGAGGAGAGCCTAGGCCAGGTTATTATTTACTGCATGACATCCTTGTCTGGTCGCCCTGTACTTCGGTCGAAGCCAGCACGTGTATATTGCACCGCTGAGGCTACGGAAGATATATACTTTCCACCGATGACGATAGCTACCTGATACCCATCTCTACAGTTGCCTTTATCTCGAGCATAGTCGGATAGCCGATCTTTGTATCAATACCATACTGCTTAGCTCCCATGGAGCGACTCGCCACCGAGCTTAGAGGACATGCTTGAAGTGATTCATTGAGTTCTTCTTGATGACTATTGTTTATTAGCAAAGAAACGACTTTACGCCTAATAATAATTCTTTCCGCCTTCGCCTCCCCATCATGGAGGTCAAGGACCCCATTCAAGTGCATTGGTCACCCATTCCATGGGTACCTTGACGACCCATGACAGGTCCTTGACCTATGATGGGTCGCCTCAGTTCTATGCTTCCCTTCAGATGCACCATGTCTTGTTCTCAACTATGACGACCCTCAGGTCCATGAGTGCGGAGAATCTGCCAACTTTACGACCTAAATCCACAAGAACTTAGTTCATGCAACAAAGAACACAACAGCGACTTACCATTACAAAGCTCTCTGCACGTCGGAGCCAAGAGGTCGAAGATCTCCGCATCGCATATCGCAGAAGGGGCTCGCCCCCCGCCTTCGACGAGTTCATCCCAACGAAGAGAAGCGAGGTAGGCTAACCCGCTGAATGCACCAAGACCCAGCTATGGACAAGATCAACGAGTTTTGCCTTCCGGGCGCAGACTCTTCCGAAGAGGGGATCGACTGGTCATACGTTTATTTATCCTGTGCCCTGGGTACACGCCACCCGTTGACGATCGTCCAGCAGAGATCTGTTCATCTTCAGCTCGTCTATTTCCATCGCCGAAGGCCCCGAGATCGAGGATGACTGGCATGTCTTCATCGTTCAATCCTCGCCGAAGACCATCCTGCACGTGATATGCAGGATACCTTCTTCTTAGCGGTACGTCCCAGGTACGCCTTCACCTACACTGGTTCAGACCCGCACGATGCTCGCCTCGAGCCCTATCCGCATCATCTGCCCGGGCCGTGTCTATCGCAAACGAGGCGATCTCACGTGCACACTGCTTTTCCATCAGGCAGAGGCACTTGTGATCAGAATGTATCCTTTCGCCGACCTGAAGGCATTTTCCACTTCGCTCAGGAGATGTTCGGCCCGACACTAAGATCCGACTTCGTCCCCATTTCCCATTCATCGAGCCCTCTGCAGAGATGGATATCTCTTGTATTCGGCGGTAGGGCTGTAACTTGCAAGCACACGGGCTGGGTAGAGATCCTCGGCGTGTGCATGGTCAGACCAACGCAGGAGAGAATTGCGGACTCGATAGCAGCACAGCGGTTGGTGCCTCGGTATGGTGTGTAGAGCGCATCACGAACCGGCTACCGAGTCAAGTGAATTCACACGTCCTTCTCGGAGAATGACACGTCTCGTCTCTCGAGCAGTCTAAGCGCCTGCGCTACCCAGTCCCTAAGATCGTGACTGCAAGTGTAGCGCTATGAAGCGTGATCGTGGCTGTGGTCTCGAGGAGCACATGCCCTGTGCCGAGACCGAGCTACACCATACTACTCCCCTCGGAACTCCTCGTGGCGGTCATCCTCTCTGCTCAGTGCACGGACAAGAGGGTCAATGATGATCACGCGTGCCCTTCCGTCAGTATCTGATAGCAGAGACTCGCGGCACGAGCTGAGGCAGATGACATCTCGAGCTGATACGTAGTGTGAGCCACCCTCGCTCGAAGGCAGGCCACCTCGCCGCCACCTCACAGAAGCTCGTCGAGGACCACTCAGCGAGAGCGTCCTGAGGAGCGTGAAGCTCTGATGAAGCTCCCTGTGTGTGCAAGTGTATCGGCAGTCGTCATCGCCTCGGTCATCGCACTCATCGTCCCACGATGGCGGTCGCCACCTATGTCTTCCGTGTTCCAACAGGATCGGACTCAGGCTGACCAACCAGACTCCGCTCCGCGACGAACTGACCCTCCCTCAAGCAACATCCCCGAGGCCCTCGTCCCCAAGGCCCATCATTGGCTGATCCTCCACGGACGCTAAGTGTGTGCACTGCCCGCCGGGCACTGCTCGGAGTGTGGCCTTAGGACCCCACTGCCGGTACTATGCCTGCAGGAGCGGAAGAAATCAAAGTCGAAAGAATAGATATGAAACGAAGAAAGCACCGGACAGGCCCATGGCTGGGTCTTGGGTCTGCTCACTGCTGGGGGCACTCTTCCTCTCAGAGGCCTGTGCCAAGAAGGTAAGTGATGCCTCCGACAAGGCTCATCTTCCATCGGTGTGGATGCCTCTGTCGACTATCTCCCGATAGCCATCGCAGAAGAGCAGGCCTTCTTACGCCCAGAGATCGTACGCTTTTGCTCTCTCCCATGGAGCGTGATGCAGCGCTCCAGACAGGGGCAGTAGATGCCTCTGGTCACTGACCATAAGCCAAGTGCCCTGCAGCACCCAAGGGGCCTGAGGTCTCACCCATCGCCCGTCAGGGAGCTTTCCGTCTCGCTGGCGGGACAAGGACTGATCAGGGTAGCTGACCTACGCAAGCGTGCGGGCTCTCATCGAATACCCCCATCGACCATGCTACGGAGCGCAGCTCGGTGATGCCTGCATGGTACAAGCCCTTTGCCTATACCCGTGTGTCGAGGCAGAAGATACCCACGTCTGAGAGCCATTTGCTCGGAGAGCTGAGCCGCCATCCTCCTGAGCCCTTCTGCCACCATCGAGTCAGTCTAAGGGCCTAGTGCACATCGACGTGCCTCGGGGACCGACGGCTCGGGATCACGGGCTCTCTCTTCCAGCGCTCGGCACTGACCTCTAAGGAGGCAGGCTGTCCGCTCCTTCGTGCCTCGCAACCAAATCCGCTATTGACTACATGCAGTCCCATCCTCGCCCGAGTGGGGCGGTGGTGCTCTGGAGAAGCTCCTCGGGAGTACCCAGGACCTATATGCGCAATCCCTCTCCCACCTACACTACAGTAACTGTCTTCAGGCGGAGCGACCTACGTCCTCGAGTGGATGAAGGAGAAGGGCCTCGTCCCATCGACCGTACACGGCTGAGGGGCTGATCACCGCCCTCCCAGCGCGCAATAGACGAGCGAAGCGCTCCCCAGTGACGGATGACAGAGCCCTCTACCTCTCAGGGTCTCAAGCAGCTCACAGAGCTATACCATCGGCGCCGATATTCACTGAGGCGCTGGTGGGTACTACTCTATGCGGGAGATCGTCACGATCACAGGATCTTCTTCGAGCGGTAAGTCTCACGCTCCACACTGCCTCTCGGATCGTCACCCTGACGAGTGGTCACCTCCTCCTCGATGATCTCACCCATCAGCCCACGGACGCATCAGATCGCGCCTGTACCTCAGCAGTATGGGCTTTTCCCTTGGAAGAGGTGGAAGCGAGCAGTCATCCTCTCCCTCAGCTCTGCAGCGGGAGTGTCTCGCCCGAGTCTCGCAGGAGATCCTGAGACCTTGGGACCTCGCTGACCTTCTGGAGCGCTACTCATCGGCGAAGCGGAGGTCAGCGCCAGCGTGCTCGCCCTCGCCTCGGGCCTCATCACTGCGCAGCCAGACCTGCTCGACGAAGCTTTCTCGGCGCTCGATGTCGCTACTCGCAGAGCGCTCACGTCAGCCATTCCTAGAGCTCTGGGCCTCGCTACTCCAGTCCTGACCCTCTGTGTCACACGGCAGCTCCCTGAGGAGGCTACGACCCGCCCAGCGCACCCCTGCCACTGGGGGCACGCAGGTACCTCCTCGGAGACTCATCGTGGTGCCTCGAGGCTGGACCTGGAGGCTGATGCTGCACCGATGAAGCCCTTTAGCCGTCACCTTTCCTACAGCTCCTCCTCGGAGCCCTCATCCTGCATGTCCTCTGGCTGGGAGGCTACTACCTGATCGCCTCCCGAGGTGCTACCAGCGCTTGGGCATGGTCTATGCACACCTGACTTCAGATGGATGGCTCCTCGTCCGCGTCATGCACTGGGTGAGCCCAGAGCGTATCGGGTGGGAGTCTTGATCGCTACGCTCCTTGCTCGGTGATTGCCTCGTGATGATGCTCTACCCTGCATTAGGGCAGGTGTCTCACCACTCATTTCTCTCATCCGATCCCTAAGCTTGCCCTCCTCCCTGTGGTCATGTCCTCGGGGCTCATGAGATCACTAAGGTCGTATGATCGTCCCTCATCATCCTCTCCAGCCTGGCATCCCATGCGTGATGCCCTCTCAAATCCCTCGGGAGCACTTGCTGTCACTCGCTCGCACTGGGGGCAGGGGACGCTGGGTCTACTACGCCATCTTCTCCTCCCTGCTGCCCTCCCCTGCTGCTCTCAGCCCCATGTCTATCGCTATCGGTACGGCTATCTTCGGTACTCTGCACGACTCATGCACGACTGAGGACCTCGGCTACTATATCTCCGATGCCTGGATGCGTATCGACTATCTCAGATATGTGTGGGGATCGTCCTGCTCAGCTTGTCTGGGGTCGGGCGCTTTCATCCTCATCGACCTGCTAGAGGCGCTACCTGCCCTTTGGGAGGCGGAGGAAGCCTGAGGACTATACACACCTAGCCTACGTAGCCGTTGTCCTATATAGAGAGCTCCCACCAAGAGTGCTCCACGTAGCATATCACCTCCAGAAAGCAATCACTCTCGATGGTCAAACGATTATCTACCTTTCTCTCCTCATCCTCTCGCTCTCTCTTCCTCCACGAGCTTCGCTCAGAAGGCTAAGCGTGCCTCCCCACCGAAGAGCAGCGCATGGCACGAAAGCACACCTCCGCTCCTGAGTCGACGATACGTCGCTTCTACACGGAGTATATCCGCTCCTTTGACCGCATGGAGGAGCCGAGCAGGTGGATTCGCTTATCCTGGCTCAAGTGACACTCAGAGGCTAAGGCGAAACTAGAGCGGGTACGAGCCATGACGGACCTTGATCCATCCTCCGTGCTCAGGGATATCACCGGGGGCTGACACCAGCCTCAAGATCCGTAGCCCAGGTCGAGACTGGTATCAGGTCCTTTGGGGAAGGGAGGCCATTGGGCGATCTCCACCATCTGAAGAAGGTAGGGGCGAAGTACCTCGCAGATTATCACTCCCCTGGCATGAGACGCCTGGAGATCTCCTAAGTAATCCTTTTGCCTCTGTTGATCAGGTCGACGATCAAGTCCTCAAGCCTTCGTCCCTCCTTCTACAAGCGCTATATCTTCGCTTACCTAGCCATGAAGCCGACCCTCAGGAGGAACTCAAGGCTCTACGTGATCACTGCACCCGCAGACGATCCAGCGCTCACTACGATCGACTAGCTTTCACGGGTGAGGAGAGTGGCTACTCGATGTCCTCATTGACAATACGGACTTTGACCCTATCGTGGTGCTCTTCGCTCGTCGTCCGTCCCAGTGCTACCCCGATCTGTTGGAAGTCCTCTACAATCCTAGTTCGAACGATCGCACCCTCCCTCGTAAGTCTTGCAGTGCAGTGCGCCCTCCACAGGCTATCGTCTGGATCTCCAGCCCTAGACCTTTGTCCGCCCCAACGCCCATTCTGGGGTAATTATGCTATTTATGGCTATCTTTGAAGCACGATTACAGTACATAGCCGAAGAAGATAATGAATAGTCGCCTCGCCGAGCAGATCTCCCACCTCCTCCTGCGCCACGAGTATGTAGTCCCCCAGCTAGGTGGGTACATCCGAGAGAAGCTCCCAGCCAACTATGATCCTACTAAGCGACCTGCCTACCTCCCTCAGCAGAGCTCCACTCAATCAGGCCCTTATCCATAGTGATGGCATGAGGGGCGTCGAGCTATAGGGCTCTCAGACGTGCTCTGTCTCTGCCTGAGGAGGAAGTGCGTCAGCTCCGACTGAGTCTGATCAAGCAGGGGCACTACGAGCCTCAGGCACGCGGCGAACCTCCCTCTCCAGGAGGGCCAGCTGAGCTGTGCCCAGCGCTCACGCTCTAGCTCACCCAGTCGGCATCTCACGGCTATGCTCCCTCCCCCGAACTTCCTCCCAAGCAAAGCACAACTAAGAGGCACGTCGCTCGCGGATCCGAGTGGATGGGCGCTACATATCTCGTGTCGTCTCCAAGCGCGCTCCAGTGCAGCCGTGGTGATGTTCACCATCCTAGCACTACTCCCTTTGGGGCACCGAGCAGACACTACGGCGCACCATCATGGGATTCACTCTCGATCGAGGCGGCACGTCAGCTCTTGGAGAGCAGGAAGTCGCGCTGAGCCCCGTGCTGAGGAGCAGACCCAGTGGACCTAGCTGGTCACGAGCAGGATGGTCACTACATCGTCCCTGCTACCGAGCGGACGGAGGAGCTGATACAGGGCTACATCTCACCGAGGTGCGAGGTGCCTTCCCCAGAGGCTCATCTCGTCGCCTCTCCGCTTCCCACAAGCGCACGATCCGCCTGTGTCTTACTTCCTTCCTCATCAGCGGGAGGCTTATGCTCACCTGAATACACCAGTGAAGGAGCATCTTCCCACTGCCTTCGTGGGTCTTCCGCAATAGTTAGCTAGGTTTCTCAGACACCGAAGCGTCCATCCCATTGAGCGACATCCCCCACACGACCATCGTGGCTGAGATCGCCGAGGCCTACCGCCCTCGGCTTCCTCTGCCTGTGGGATAGCTGAAGCCATGCTGCACCCGGGAGGAGATCAGTGCAGGAGTATGACTGACTGGGAGTACAGGCCATCATGGAGATATGGATTACCTGCTCGCATAGGAGCTTCGCTCAGATCCTCGGCTACTACTCCCTGGGACGAAGTCGCTCATCCTCGTGCGCGATGAACCACTACCCAGAGACGAAGCAGGATCCTGAGGCACCCCTAGTTCGCCACTAGCGCCTACGGACGAGACTACTCATAAGGTGGTTAAGAAGCGCCTCGATGGCCTCCTACACTAAGCGGGAGCAGCAGCTAGGTCTTCAGGTCGAGGCGAGCCTTCCGACCCTGCCCGATCGCGGAGCGCTACTCAAGGAGAAGGCAATAGGCTGCAGCGAAGAATAGCCTACCGATCATCCCACGAGCGGGAAGCTACTTCTTCCTCGGCGAACTGCTGGTAGATATAGAGCCCCTCACGATGCGCCGATGCGTAACCTCTGCGGGCGCAGTGAGCGCTGTCAGCAGGCTTTGTCCCACGGAGGCCTTCCTTGCCCCGGGGAAGGGATGCCTCGGCGGCATCAGTTACCTGACCATTGAGCAGAAGGGTGAGATCCCCGAAGAGCTACGGGAGCGCGTAGCGACGGGTCTATGGGATGGTGATGCTCATGCAAAAGTTGTCCATGGAATCGCTATGCTGCCCGACCAAGGTCGCTGACCATGCCCCGAGGCACTCCTTCCTCTCCCCAGAGCAACTTGAGCGCATAGACCGAAGAGGAGATTCAGCCTCTCTGCTGGGACAGCCGTCAAGCGAGCGCCTCGGGGCTTCACAGCGGACGATCCGGAGATCTCGAGCGAACTTCTCCACTCCCACTGCCCCCACCGATACCCCATCGGTACGTCGCTTCGTTCGTCCAGCCTCTCCTGACTCCACCGGGACCCTGCTGACTGACGACGTTTCCTTCGATCTCCTGGAGGGGAGTGGTCTGGTATGCTCATCCTTTGAGCGTATCATGGGGAGAGAAGTCTCACATGGGGTCCCGGATAGACCCATGCATGGGTCACCTCGACCGACCCATTCATGGGGTCTGTCGACCTGCGAATGGCAATTTAAAGCATCGAATGGACAGGAAGGTATCCTATTTGCAGGGTCTCCTGGCGAAAGAGGACTTAGAGCTTGTGCTTGCCTCCCCATACGCTGGCGAGTCTACGATGAACAAGCTCGATATATTGCCCTGCATCTCCCTGGGGTAGGGTAGTTGTGTCGATACAGATCTCCATTTTGGAAGGATGAAGTAAGAAGATATTGCTACACACTTTTTCGTCCAGGCTGGAGGCGGTCATACTGAGGAAATGCCTGGGTAAGTTTGCGCTTCTTACCACAGAGTGTTGAGCTAGCTTCCTTCCATCCGGGAACAGCCAAGTGCTGTCGAGGAGGTCGTAGGCGGAGTCATTGAATTTTTCCACAGGAGCGTAGAGTGAATAATTTTGAGGTGCACATTCGAATTACCTATCAGCCATGAGAAAAGAACCTGTTCCCAGTAATTTCGATTAGGCCGAGCTTACAGAGCTGTACCCAGAGATAAGCTTTTAGAGATCTGCTCGTACGATCCTTTGTATTTGTACTCGTGAGACGCTCTGATAGCCGACAGATATCTCCATGGGAGCTTTCTCCTCGCTCTAGCCTGGACCATGCGACGAGTGATACAGCATAGCTCACTAAATCCGCATCATCAGTCCGTGAGGTACGGTCTTTATCTTTAGCGATCTCGCTAGGGCATCAGATATCCTCCACCCGGGCAGATGGGGATAACGATCCGTCTGAGGCTTTAGGATGAATCGTCCCCACAGCCCAACGATGGTGAAGCGCTAGGAGAGTTACTTATCTGGTCGAAGTCATGATAGCTGGGCTGTACGCCTGTCACTGGTTCGCGACTGACGAGATCACCGTCAGCGCTTGTACCTCCGGCTGGTGGTATAAGAGGAGCTATAGTCCCAAACAACTTACGACAGTACCTGGCGTGGTAAATTATCTCGTCACCCCTCAAGGGGGCATATAACAGAGGCATCTATGCTTCATCTTCGGTTGTACTAGAGGTTCGATACTCACGGCCCGATACAGTCACGACAGCAAGCTAGCAGCAAGTTTATCGATCTCGCCATCTATCTTCCAATTGCGCTGAGCGATGCTCCAGCCCTCAGGTAGCAGTCCATCAAAGAAGGGATGAAGTGGCGGCTAGGATTGGGCTTCTTCTCAGGGGCATGGTGAGGCTTATCGGCTGAGCGTCTGGCAGGTGAGTGTAGTCTGGGCCATAAACAAAGGAATAGCCCTCGTCGCTCTCTGTGAGGAGGCCGGCCTTTGAGGTCTTCCATCAAACAATGGCTTGTTTCATACTTCATCTCCTTCCCGCTTCATCGGTACGGGGCCAATAATTTCACCGAAGAGTTCGAATACCTTATTGACCTTATCGAGGCGAAGTGTGGTCTTGCCTTTGCTCGAGTTCATTTAGTGTATTCACGCCTGTCTTCTTCAGAGAGATCGACTCCTGCGTGAGTTGATATACTTGCGCATCTCCTTTACGTACTGCGCTATGATCGTCTTTTGCTACTATCTTCTATCAGTTTACTTTGGGATGTTAGTCCCAGGTGTTAATTGTAGGACAACAGTGATATGTGCGCTCCAGGGGTATCTATCCGGTTTCTGTTTCCTCGAGGTAGGTACTGAGTGTGTCGGTATAGGCAATCCCCCATGTATCTATCGTATACCCTATCGGTAAAGGTAGTGAATTGTTATAACTACCCCTTTTCGGGTGTATTCCTAGATTGTAAGCTGGCATTATACCCAATCGGGGCTCTATTTTCCTCCATTGCATCTGGTAGAGGTACGCCCAGACGCTAGGCGGAGCAGATAGACTCATCTAGCTGCCCTGGTGGCCTCCTCCA